>Ga0307966_1000382_pt1 | contig 36838 bp, 38 predicted proteins | sample OrgLakmetagen646_FD_203141 | JGI IMG/M metagenome (GOLD analysis project Ga0307966, IMG submission 203141) | Saline water microbial communities from Organic Lake, Antarctica - #646 | ecosystem: Environmental > Aquatic > Non-marine Saline and Alkaline > Saline | place: Antarctica: Organic Lake... | reverse complement strand
CGCGACGTTCTTTGAAGGAAATAAACGAGCCTTGCAGGAAATCGGTGTTGACTGGTCTACAATTTCCGATGCTGTACCTGAAAATCTGGGAGACTTTCTGGGTGAAGAGTCATCTGAAACTTTACCCAGCACTGAATTTGACGGCAGATTTGTATCCGTTAGTTCAAAAGGCGCACAGAATGTATCCCAAAGTGTGTTTAATTCAATCGTAAACTTTGGTGACATTGGTGGCGGAATTGAAGTTCAGGCTCTTTTTAGCGCTTTTGAAGCGGATAACCTCGGCGAAATTCTGGCAACACCAAGCGTAAAAGTGATGGACGGACAGGAAGGTCGCATTCAGGTAGGCCAGGACTTTTCCATTAAGCAACGGGATTTTGCAGGAAACGTGACCGATCAGTTCTTTAGCACAGGTACAATTCTGTTGGTTCGCCCTCAAATTGTTGAGGTTGGCGATACCACGCTGATTTACCTCGAACTTGAGGCAGAACGATCATCTGCACAGCCTGATCCCGTCAGTACTGTTATTAACAAACAGCAGGCTAATACTCATGCGCTTCTTCTCGACGGTGAGAGTACAGTTATTGCGGGGCTTTACAGAACTGAAGAGGCGGAAGTGCGTCGGGGTATACCAATTTTAAAGGATCTCCCCGGATGGTTTTTTGGACTGAAATATCTCTTTGGATACAATTCAACTGACCGTCAGGAGTCAGAATTAATTGTACTTCTTCAGGCAGAACTTGAAGATCCACTTGATGAACGTATTGAACGCTCATTTAAAAGTAAATCCGAACTTCTCTCTGAAAAACAGGAGCAGCACAGAAACGGGATGAATTATATTAGCGATAAATCTCCGGTCTCTCCGTCAACATCTCAAGATACAGGCATGAAATCGTCCGATTCTGATGCCACGCAAACATCGGAGATTAGTACCACCGCTGATAATAGCAACCCGCCTGTACTTGAAGTCGTGGAAAGAGAGGACGTCGATGTGAGTGAGATCAGACCTGGCAGTGAGTATGCCGGCATTCAGCACACGCCGCTGGAAAGACGTGATCTGTCAGGGTACCAGGGTGCCTATGAAGAGATGGAGATGCAAAATGTCAACAGCAATCATGGCGACTACGAGTTTTATGTTATTGGCGGTTCTTTTGAGGTAAGGAGTAATGCTGACCGGCTCTATCGCAACTTTAAAGATGAGGGTCTGGATGCTCATATGCTGTACAATCCGGTGACTGGTTTTTTCTTTGTTGCATATAAAGGGTTTGAGGCTAAAGAAGAATCGATAAACTACGTGAAACAGATTCAGGCAAATCGTCAGCCGGAGGCTTGGCTTTCAAGATTGATCAAGCAGGAGAGAAGGCTCGAATTAAATGGAGAGTAATTTATAGATTAGTACAGCCTGCAAAAAAAGCCCGAATGAGTTAATTCGGGCTTTTTTAATATTGTTGAATTTTTGGGTATCCTACCCCAAAAAAAGACCATCTATGTAGAAAAAATATATATACTATTCAGTAACGGTGTTTTCATGAACAGCTGAACGTTGCCTCATCAGATATTCAATCGAGATTTTATTAAAAAGTTCAGGTTCCTCAATATTACACACGTGGCCGCAGCCTTCGATAACATTTAGTTCACTGCGCTGAAAATTGCCTATCATCTTTTTAACAGGAGGGAGGAACATATGATCTTCGCTCCCCATTACGTACAACGTGGGGTTTTTCATCTCTTTTTCCTTGAAATATTTTAGCAGTGGATTGACATCATACGTTAGCCTGAACCATTTTAGAAACTCCTTTTTTGCCAGGTTTTTCGCGTCACTTATAAACATACTTCTGGATTCCTGATGATTTCGTTTTGGCATAATCACCCAGGCAAATAGTTTATATAGCCATATGAACGGGACTATCTTCTTGAACGTGTGTCCAAGCCAAACCAGAACCCGGGAACGGATATCTAGCCGGGTAATCGCCCCGCACATCACTGCAGATTTAACGATTTCAGGCTTTATCTCCGCAATAGACCTGATAATAACCGTTCCCAGTGAAACGCCGACAAAATGCGCAGAGTGAATCTCATTTTGCTTAAGAACCTCAAGAACATCACGGCTGACTGTTTTGAAGGTGTACTTTTCTTTATAGTAAGCCTTCATTGTGCTCATCTCTTTCGACTTCCCATGCCCCCTTAAATCTACGAGCAACACATTAAACTGCTCCTGATAGGCACGAACTTGTTTGAACCAGATAGACGAGGAGCCACCTGCACCATGGATAAATACTACCCAGTCGCGTGATTCGTCGTTTAGAAATTTTTTATAATAGAGCATAGTGCCTGCGGCGCTATTCTGATAGTTTATTGAAGAACAATTAATTTCCCGAGTTCAGTTCAAACAAAAAAAGAATATATTTCATTACCCGGTTAAGGCATTTCTGTATTATTCGATAATAGAATTTGACGGGATATTTTACTCGGTTTAAATCAAAACAATAAAATAATCAAACCTTTATCATCAAAAAAATGGGTTTAAAGTTTTTTAAAACTAATTTGATTCTCTAAACCTGACGATTCGATTGCATATTGCCCTGGAATCATTACTATCAAAAAATGATGAGATTACTCTGCGCCTACTGTAAGGTCATGTCGGTTATTGCTGTTACTCTTGGTGTCTATGCGGTTTTTATTGCCGGTTACGGACTATTACGTATTTTAAACAGGCCGGTAGATAACTGGCGTAATGTAAGCCTATCTGCCTGGGGCAGATGGGCAGCGAAAACACTTTCAATCAAAGTTCATGTAAACGGACCTGTACCGGAACCTCCGTTTTTTCTTGTCTGCAACCATTTGAGCTATATTGATATTATTGTCTTATTCAGTCAGCTAAACACAACTTTTGTCGCCAAATCAGAAGTGGCAAACTGGCCTGTAATTGGCTTCATTGCGCGAACCGTTGGTGTGGTGTTTATCGATCGGACCCGACGGTCTGATATTACGCGTGTAAATGAAGAAATATCAAATTCTGTCACGGATCTGCGGGGGCTTACTTTATTTCCTGAAGGAACGACAAGCCCGGGGTCCGAAGTTCTTCGTTTTCGGGCATCACTTCTTGAATATCCTGCACGCTCAGAATTGGGGGCTCACTATTGTGCACTCTCTTATTCTACAAATACTAAAGAAAGTAATGATGAGGCATACAAAATTGTAAGCTGGTGGGATGAAACCACACTCAATGCGCATATAGTCAGATTGGCAAAGCAACCTATTGTTCATGCAACTATTACATTTGGTAACAGTGTTATAAAAGAAAGAGATAGAAAAATTCTATCTAAAAAACTTCACCTGGAAGTTTCCAGACTCTTCAACCCAATGTGCAGTTCAAGGGATACGGAATTTGAACCTATTCAGTTTTAAGGGTACCGATAGTAGATGAACCGCTCGTATAAACGATTATTTCTGTTTCTTTTCCTGTTATACGCTCTTTCTCTGTTTATTCAGCTAAATTTTCCTGTTGAAAATAAACCGTTCAAGAACGAGATGGAAGAGACCATTGAATGGGAGGGATCAACAGTTCTTTTTTCATATCTAGACTTCGGACCTTCAGAAGGTGAACCTCCTGTTGTATTGATACCGGATCCCTTTACACCTATTCAGAATTTCGAACGTTTCTCGCAGCAGGTTTCTGAAACGCGTCGGCTTATAATTCCCGTGTTCCCGACCGTAAATGGTAAAGGGGATTTAATCAGCCATTCACCACCAGCACGAGCTGAAATGCTTCTGCAATTTTTAGAAAATAAAGAATTCAAGCAGATTGATTTGATCGGCTATGGATTTGGTAACTCCGTGGCTATACAGTTCCTTGAAAAAAATCCTCCGGGCAGCGTGAGGAGTTACTCTATGTTTTCAGCAATTGGGGTGCAGGAATTCCATTTCCTTGGCTACCATGTGCTGAACCAACCGATTTATTCAATACTCTATCCAATTGGGTGGCTGCTTGACCACGGCCTTCCTGTAGCGAACTGGAATCGTAGTATTCCATTAAACCTTGAAGGTGCACGATTCCTGAATAATATGGATCAGCGATCCTACCGCGAAATTTTATCCAGTCTTGAGTTACCTGTCCATATTATCCATTCCGAGAATGACCGGCAGATATCTGTTAGCACGGCCAGAGAACATTTTCGTATTATTCCTCAAAGCACAATCACGATTACGAATGGAGATCATTCTGCTATTCACGGCAGAGCATACGAATGGGCAGAAAGCTACAAGAGTTTTTTGTCGGACGTGGAGTCAGATAAAACTCCTAAACCAAATAGTACTTCACCTGAACGTTTAGAGCTGGCTGAGCAAGATTTTAATTTAGGCGATGTTCCACCAGTTGATGACTGGGCATTTTTTATGATTATCCTGATGCTTACTATTGTGACTCTTGTAAGTGAAGATTTAGGGTGTATAGGAGCTGGACTACTGGCCGCAGGTAACGTAATTACTATCTGGGCGGCTTTTACAGTTGTTTTTGTTGGGATATTGATTACTGACACAGGAATTTATTGGCTTGGGAGAGTTTTTGGCCGGCCCGTCATCCAAAAAGCACCATTCAAATGGTTGATTTCAAAAAAAGATATTGACTTCACAGCTGCATTGTTTAGTAACAATGGATTTAAAATTATGTTTGGAAGCCGCTTTCTGCCCGGAACCCGATTTCCAACCTATTTTTCTGCAGGTGTTCTTCACACTGCATTCCCAACTTTTTTCGCATATTTCTTTATTTCTATCCTTATTTGGACACCAATGGTATTGGGAACATCTATTGTTGTGGGGCATCAAATGCTGGGTTTTCTACAAATTTATCAGGACTATGCTATACACATTTTCTTTATACTGGTTTTAGCTCTCTATTTTGGGTTCAAACTATTGGTTCCACTATCAACACGAAAAGGAAGAAAGGAGCTCGCTGTATATGTCATTCGATTTAGACAACGGATATTCGGAAAAACAACAGGATAGTGCCCACAAAGTTGATACGCAAATAATTTGGGCCAGACGCTTATTAGCGTTTTGACTTAAAAAACCTCTTTAGCAGATGACTGCACTCACTTTCGAGGACTCCGTGTATAATTTCAGTTTGATGATTTAATCTATTATTCGATGATAAATTGAACACGGTACCGCACCCACCTGCTTTTTCATCCATTGCTCCAAATACGATTCGGTCGAGTTTCGACCAAACAGCCGCACCGGAACACATCATACAGGGTTCAAGTGTTACATAGAGCGTACATTTATGCAGATATTTTTCATGAAGCGTTGTACAGGCCGCTGACAGAGCCAGCATTTCGGCGTGTGCTGTTGGATCACACAGCATTTCTACCTGGTTATAACCTCTGCCGATAATTCTGTTTTGATGAACGACAATCGCGCCCACGGGAACTTCATCTTTCATGTAAGCTGTTTCGGCAAGTTTAAGAGCTTCCCGCATATACGTATCGTGAGGAGACGTCAAATTGCCGTTAAACATAAGCTAAAAAATGGTATGTTGTCAATTAGTTGAATTGCTAAAATACTCAATATCAATGACGAAAAACGAACAGCTTGAAAAACTGTACAACAAAATCCGAACAATCCCGGATTTTCCAAAACCAGGGATACAGTTCAAAGATTTCACGCCATTGTTAGCCGATCCCGAAACACTCACACTAACGTCACTAATGCTTAATAAACCTTTTGTGGGTCAGGAAATAGATATAGTGGCAGGTTTAGAGTCCAGGGGATTTTTATTCGGTCCCCGGCTGGCTCAGGATTTAAATGCCGGATTTGTGCCGGTTAGAAAGCCTGATAAACTCCCAGCTGAAACTGTTGCTGAAGATTATGAGCTGGAATATGGAACAGATACGCTGGAAATACACATGGATTCTTTCTCAAAAGGCGCAAATGTAATTATACATGACGATTTAATTGCAACCGGCGGCACGGCAATGGCATCTGCCAGATTAATAGAAAAATTGGGTGGAAATATTATCGCATTTTCCTTTATCATGGAGATTAGTTCCCTAAAAGGGATAGAACTTCTTGAAGACGAATCATTTACGTGTCATTCATTATTATCAGTGTAAGGAAACATTTTTTATATTTTACCATATATAACCAATCACCAAAACATCACAGAAAACATAACTATTATGGCAAAACCAAAACTAATCACACTTTCAATGTGTGTTGCATTACTGTTTGGCGCTGCTGCATGTGGCCCAGCACTGGTGCTACAGGGAGTTGATTACGCTCAACCCATTGAAAGCGTTCTTTCACCAAACTCCGATGCAGAAGTACACGATCAGCGCTATGCAGTTAAGTTCAATATATCTCCAGTACTGGAAGAAGAGGGCGTAAGTTCGGTAGAACAGGTTCGCCTGATTCGCAACAGTGCAGGGTATTACTTCTTGACGGCAGAGGGATTCAGCAATGTATATGTGTTTGCACCCGAAGAAAGTGAACTTTCGCTCGAAACTATAATTAATATCACAGGAAACGGTCTCCAGCAACCGGCATTTAATCAACGAAACGGTCAGATTGAACTCGTTGATATGGCAACAGGAGATACATACAACCTGGATCAAAACGGACGCAGATAATAGGGATATACTATGATGAAAGTAATGAAACCAACAATTTCTACATTGGCAGCCCTCTTAATAATCTTCGCAGGAAGTTCGGCATTCGCGCAAGAGTCCGACTATCGAGTTCAGCAAGATTTCAGGGCGGAATATAATGAAATAATACAAGGTATAGACAGTGCAATGTCATCCGATGACGTAAGTCAAATTTCAGATGATATCGATCAGCTTGAAGCCGATTATTCAGGTTATGAAGAGCTGCTGAATGCAGCTTTGTACCCCGAATCGTTCCAAAACCAAATTGCTGATCTCCGTGATCGGCTCTCAGGTACCGGAAACAACATTTCGGCAGTTCAAGATCTAAATGACAGAATTGCTCAACTGCAATCTGAAATGGAAGATTTGAGAAATCAGATGACTCAGATGAATGAAGAAGGAACTGCTTTGCGTCAGCGCATTGACAGATCGGCTTCTAACGAACGGCGTCTATCAGCTTTAGTGACACAGTATCGACAAAATATTGAGTCCAGAGATGCATTCGTTAACGAATTTCTTGAGGACCTCCTTAGCAGATATCAGTCAATGGATGCACAGACTCAGTCAGATATAGCTGATGCCAGTGAAAGTATGGACGACAACCCGCTCGCACTAATTCAAACAGTTCTCTCTGAATACATCAATCAGGCTGACCAACAGTCAGGCCTAACGGCACCGGATTACATTCGCATGCGTGCTCAGCACGCCTACTTTGGGGAAGTTTGGGATAATATAGGAGAGCGACTTGCAAATACATACGCGTCAGATTCTCCGGTTCAGGCCCGACAGGAAGTAACAGATTTACTCTCAACCTGGGAAGCCAGCATCAATAACAAGCTCTGGAATTCAATCAGCACAGCATTCAACCAAAACGGTATTGAACTGCAATCATTTTCAAATAGTGATGACTTTTCAGTTGCATTGAATGCTTTTGTAGATAATGCAATTGAAACAGCTACCGAGCAAAATGAACAAGCTGATTTAGATCTTTACCAAAGCTTCAGTGATTATTGGAACAGTACTGTTAAGGCAGACTGGGGCGAATATCTCGTCAATGGAAATGTATTAACGCAAGGAGAAATCGCTGAAGTTGACGTAAAAATCGGCGATTGGGCACGAAACGCAGAGCCGGTGTCTAACTTGATGTTCATTCTGTTTCTGATCAGTCTTGCTGTGATAATAGGGCTAATTGTGCTTCTGGTAACCAAGAAGAGCTAAGCTAAAATTGAATCAGTCTGACACATGACACATTAAGTATGTCCTACTGAAATCGGATAAAAACCAAACCCGTTTCGATTTATTCGAAGCGGGTTTTTTTATGCTTTGAATAATTGAAGGCTTTGCATAATCAGGGATATTGTTACAGTTCAAGGCCAGTCCGGCAGCCGGTGGATGGAACCGTAGCGTATGAACTATATGTAGGGATTGCAATTTCACGATAAGGAGAAAAATTATTATTTGTATTAGGTCTGACATATCATATCTCTGAAAGCAATGAGTTTACTATCCAGAGGCAAACGTCAAAAGAGAGGGGTAAGATGTTGTAATGATTCAACAGGATAGGTTGTGACTCGGAATGCATCAAAGAATTATAGCTTTACATAATATATATTATACGACAATTATAACGTGGAACGCAGTGAAAACACTTAACACCGGATAGGGAAAAAAGCAGAATGCTGATTGGCGATTCTTGTGCTTGTCAGTAGTGAGGTTATCAAAGAAAGCTTACTATTGATAAGCAATGAAAAAACTCATGGAAATGGACTCTGGAGAAAAATAAATCAATCTTAATATTTTGGAACAATTTTTCCCACAACGATTACAAGCGAAATAAGAAATGTACTGACGTAAGCTTTTCTAATAAAGCAGGAATACGAGCCATTTATTATCTATATCTCAGGAAATTCAGACAAAGTACACAAGTCACGAGCTCAAGAACACGGATATTACGATTTTTTCCCTAAACCTATCTCTATTAACGAGCTCAAAAAGTCTATAGAATCCATCCAGATCGCCTGATTAACCGAATGTGCGCCCAACCTCCAATGTTTTTGTGTGAAACCAGAGGATTATGTAAAGCTTTTGACGTTGATATCGAAATTACCGTCTTCATTCGCATCAAGACGTATTTTGTCTAGTATGGCATCCGTATTTATCGGCTGATAAAGAGTCACATACCTGCCCTCTTTTAGCTTTTTCATATTCGTTGCAAGCCTGGAGACATCTATTACAAGAAGAAAGAGATTCTTACGGCCGCTAAAGTGAGAGTTCAGGTATTCCTTCAGATATTGAGGCATTGCGCAGCTTATCCCTTTTTCGGGATCAAAATCTTCAGGCGCAAATGTACCCTCTTTATTTAATTTTGGCCATTTACGCCTTGAAACTACATGAAATATTAGATCTTCCTGCATTCGGTAATTAACCTGTTTATTTAAGTTCTGATGTTGCGATGTGAAGTATTGCGTCTCCTTTATGAACTACCGGACTATTATTTAGTCCAATAACGCGCCCTTCCTGCCGATTGATCACGCGAAAACTTTCATTTCCGTACGGATCGGTTATTTTGCCTAAAATCTGACGTGGTTTTACAATATCCCCAAGTTTTACCTTTGGGTTAAAAATTCCGGCTACTTTTGACCGGATCCAGCTCGATTTTTTGAATAGTGCTGTTTCGTACGATGGTTTGGGTTTATCCTCCCGCATTCCAAGGTGATTCAGCAGTCGAAATGTACCATCAATTGCTGTTTGTATTCCAAACTCATCAAAGCGCATGGATTCCCCCGTCTCATACACGATGATGGGCTTACCCTTTCTTTGTGCTGCCTTACGAAACGATTTATCGATCAGTCTTGAATGAAGAATAACCGGCGGAGCAAAAGCTTTTGCGAGTTTGAGATCCGTCGCATTTTCAAACACACATCGAATCTGCGGGTAATTGGCGCGGCTTGCCCCTCCCGTATGAAAATCCATTCCGTAATCTATTTTAGGGATTATTTCTTTAACAATGGTGTAGGCCAAAAGCTTGGCAAGAGACCCGTTCTTCGTTCCCGGAAACGAGCGGTTGATATCTTTCCCGTCTGGCACGCCGCGAACGTTCTGGATAAACCCGTAAACGTTCATCAGCGGGATTGCGATAATAGTGCCTGAGGTTAGGTTTAATTGATTTCCAGAAATCATACGGCGCACTATTTCAACCCCATTAATTTCATCTCCGTGAAGCCCGCCAGACAACAAGATTACAGGACCATCTTTTTCTGCCCGAATAACTCGAACTGAAAGATCAATGCTGGTGTATGTCGGAAGTCTTGCTATACCTATTTGTACCTGTTTATCTTCGCCGAAATGAATTATCTCGCCGTTAATTTCGATCTCTTTAGGCATTACTCGCCTTATTTTTGGGGGATTTCTTTTTGGATTTATTTTTTTCGACTAATTTCTCCACGTACGTAATAACTTCTGAGGCGATATCTTTCTTAGTCGTTTTTTCAATGCCTTGTAATCCTGGTGAGGAGTTTACCTCAAGAACCAATGGACCGCGTTCTGACTGCAGCAGATCAACGCCAGCTATCGCAAGACCCATAATTTTTGCGGCAGTTAAAGCAACCTCACGTTCTCTTTTACTCAGTTTAATTAGTTCGCCTGAGCCTCCCTGGTGCAGGTTAGAACGGAACTCTCCCTCCTTCCCCTGGCGCTTCATCGCGCCAACAACCTTGTTATTGATAACAAATGCACGAATATCTGCGCCCTTTGCTTCCTGTATAAATTCCTGTACAATAACCCGGGCTTTCATGCTGTGAAATGCTTCAATTATTGATTCAGCAGCTTTTTTTGTGGGTGCCAAAACCACTCCATAGCCCTGTGTACCTTCCAGAAGTTTTACGATGAGTGGCGCGCCGCCAACACTGTCGATGATCTTTTTGACCTCTTTTGAATAGTTTGTGAACACCGTTTTTGGCATTCCCACATCGGAGCGGGCCAAAACCTGTAAACTCCTGAGCTTGTCACGTGAGCGAACCAAAGATTGTGATTCTACAGCGGTTGGGACCCCCATCATTTCAAACTGCCGAACTACTGAAGCGCCGTAAAATGTTACGGATGCACCAATTCTTGGTATTACAGCATCAACTCCTTTAATCAATTCCCCCTTATAATAGATCGAAGGATTGTCCTGCTCTATAACAATATCACATTTCAGGTGATCGAGAACAGTTGCCTGATAACCCCTGTGTTCGATAGCTTCTACAAGCCTTCGTGTTGAATAAAGAGAACGGTTTCTGGATAGTATAACAATGTGTAACGGTTTGTGCGACATTAGTTTTTGGTTATGATATGTAAATATTTCTTTGACACATCTACCAGAAAATTTTTCAAAAATTTTCTCCCAAGCAGAAGATCATACTTCATTGCACTTCGGTCGGTGAGTGTCAGCTCTATAACACGTTTTTTACCGCAAAAATTTGCAACTTCTTTTATCGTATAGCGATTTTGAACAGTCCCGTTTGAACTTTTTACCTTTCGTATTTTCTCAAGCCGAGACTCAAAAACACTATTCTGGTAGGATGGGTGTTCAGGATCGAAAAGTGAAAATTGAACATAGTCACCATCATTCTTAGATACAACGTTGATCTCGTGACAGTGCAGGCTCGAAGTATATGCTCCGGTATCTACCTTTGCATCCAATTGGTCAATGGACCAGTTAGGAAATCCGATTTTTTCAATTCTGCCTATAGTTTTTTTCACGCTGCATCTAATATTATTTATGAAACCAAAAATAACAGCTTTTAAGCTCGGTTGCAGTTCATATATTGATATATTTTGTCGTACCCTTTAAACAGGGTATCAATTTATTTTCCTTTACATATATGCAGAAACTAAACCGGCCACGTGCTGTTATATTCGAGAAAAATTGCCGAAAGAACATCAAAAGAGCAGTTAATAAAGCTAATAGTATTGGAGCTTCATTTCGTCCCCACTTTAAAACTCATCAGTCACATGTGATCGGTCAATGGTTTGCTGATGAAGGAGTATCCGGAATAACCGTCTCCTCTCCTCAAATGGCCGGTTATTATTCGAAATATGGATGGGACAATATCACAATAGCCTTCCCTTTTTACCGGCAGCAGATGGGTGATATTAACCAGCTTTCAGAAGATTGTACATTACGTCTTTTTGTACAAAACCCTGACGACATACAGTATCTTGGAAGTTCTCTCAGGCATCCCGCTGAATTAATGATTGAGATTGATGCCGGGTACAACCGAAGCGGAATACCCATTCAAAAAAATAACCGAATCAACGACCTTATCCGATCTATAAAAACAACTCCAAATGTATCATTTAAGGGATTCTATATTCATGATGGTGGAACCTATCATGTTCATGGCATAGAAGCTGTCCGGCGAACTGTAGAAAGAGATTTAGAGGCATTTAATCAGCTGCGTGAACGATATCCGGATGTAGCATATGGTTTGGGTGATACTCCCTCCTGTTCGTTATTGGATAATTTATCACCCGCAACCGAGCTTTCTCCGGGCAACCTGATCTTTTATGATTTGATGCAAATTGAGATTGGCAGCTGTTCATATGATGATCTTGGTATGCTGGTACAGGTACCTGTTGTTCAGGAAAAGCCTGGTGAGAATCAGTGTATTATTCATGGGGGCGCCGTACATTTTTCTAAAGAGAGACTGAATATTAATGGTGGGGATTGTTATGGACAGCCTGTTTTGGTAAGTGAAAATGGAAGCATACAGAAAATCGATGGATCGTCCGTGATTGCGCTGTCTCAAGAACACGGAACTGTGTCAGGACTTAAGGTTTTAAAAAGCGCCTATAAAAAAGATCAGCTCAATGATTTATGGATCTGTCCGGTCCATTCATGCCTTACGGCAAACCTGTTTGAAGAGTATACTACACCTGACGGCGCAACCATAGAAAAAAGAGTACTTTCATGAGCGATCAGTTAAAGGTATCAGAAAAATATTCCCGGTATTGGCCGGCTGCCTCCGCGGGTAGCTTAATCTTGTCGGTACTCTTTGTTGGAGGATATATCTATTCAAACGACCTGCTTCTGGAAAGCTATCTGCGACTTGCCGCCTTTGTTTTCTTTGTGATTGGTTTTTTGAGCTATTTTAAAGTCCGAGACGGAAAAATTACAATTATCTATGAGCTCGATCATGAAAAGGTGGCTGACATAAATATCACATATTCTGTCCGGGATCAAAATATTCATGTCGAGTCTATCGATCTGTCGGATATCAAAGATATAAAAGTAGATGAGATGCCGAATCGATCACTCTATAATGATTTCTGCAAGCTTGACAAATCTGTACGCCTGCAAAAGAAAAACATGAATGGTTGGCTATACCTGAATGAATTTCATGGCCGCATGATCCCACTTTCCCATCCAAATGCTGAAAAGGTGGTTCAATTTATCAGAGATCATATGAGTTGAGAAAGGCCTGTTACGCGGAAAATCAGATAGGAACCTCCAGCGGTTCTACGTCATCTGTAAAGGCACGCTTCCAGAATACTATAGCACCCATAAGGAGTCCTTTTGCAATAAAAAAGGTAAACACAATCATCAGACCTATGTCCTGAAATATTGCGATTATTACTACGTAGGCGAAGAACAGAATCATTCGATTCTTGTACTTCTTAATTGAATCCTTATCAAACCTTGGAATTTTATCAAAAGGAATAGTGCTGACCATCAGGAAAGAAAGAACAATTACAACGGGTATGATGAAGGATAAAATTCCGTTCTCAAAATTTGCAAACCAATCCATGCGCTTGTTAAAGGTAAGATAAAGAGCTGAAACCATTGCTGCCTGGACAGGGATAGGCAATCCTTTGTAAAAGTCGTAGTTGGCATATTTTGAATCTACATTAAACCGTGCCAGTCGGATTGCTCCACAAATTGGTGGAAGTGCGCTTAAAATGCTCCCAATTATAGACAATTCATGCAGTACGAACGAATAGAGTAAAAAGCCCGGAGCAACCCCAAAAGAGACCACATCGCTGATGGAATCAAGCTCGATACCAAATTCACTGGTTGCGTTTGCGAGACGGGCCATGAAGCCATCGAGAGCATCGAAAAGCCCTGCCGTTACTATTAGCCATGCTCCAAATATAAGGTTTCCCTCAGCAACCATTATGATCGATAGAAACCCACAAAACAGATTCATAAGAGTAAAAAAGCTGGGAATAACAATTCTGGGAATCGGTTTCCTCTTACGCTTTTCTCGTTTACGTCGCGATTTTATTTTTTGAATCGGGTATTTCATGACCTATCGAATTTTTCCAATAATCGATTCGCCGGCTACAGTATTGTCACCTTTTTCCACCATTATATCAACGTTATCTGGTAATATCAGATCCATACGTGAGCCGAATTTCATAATTCCAAATCTTTCACCGGCAGTAACGTGGGTTCCTTCTTCAAGGTTATATACTATTCTGCGCGCCAGAAACCCCGTAATTTGCTTGAAGAGTATTTTGGTGCCCGACGAATGCTTCACGCCAAAATGGGCTCGTTCATTCTGTTCAGAGGCGTGATCTTCCCATGCCATCAGGTATTTTCCGGGGGAGTACTTTACGTATTCAACATCTCCGGAAAACGGGACACGGTTCACATGAACGTTCAAAGGAGAGAGAAATATACTTACCTGAGTAGCTTTCTGATTCATGTATTCTGATTCTTCGATCTCTTCAATCAGAACTACTTTACCATCCGCCGGTGAAATAATCAAAGAATCATCGGCCGGGGTATGCCTCTCAGGATCTCTGAAAAAATAGATGGTCAACAGGCAAAGAATGCCTAACACAGCGTAAATAAAATATGAAAGCAAGTTCGGCAGATAAGCTGCACCAAACCCGACAGCCAATGAAAAAATGATAGCAACAGATATAGTACCAAATCCTTCTTTTGAAATCATAAATCAGCTGCCAAATGTCCTCAATATATCATTAAATGTTACCAGAATAATCAATCCGATCAGGAATAAAAACCCAATTTGTTGAAGACCCATTCGAACTTTCGCACTGGGTTCACGTCGTGTGATGCCCTCGTACAGTAAAAACATAAAGTGTCCGCCATCAAGTGCCGGTATGGGCAGCATGTTCATTATGGCAAGCGTAATGCTCAGGAATGCCGTAATTTCCCAAAATCCTAAAAACCCTCGTGAATCAGTAGCCTGTTTAGTTACACTGGCGATGGCTACGGGACCTCCAAGATTTTGACGGACCGATATATCTCCGGAGAACATCATACCAATTCCCTGTATTATGCCTACAAAGGTGTCTTCTGATTTTTGAAAACCCTGCCCCACTGCCTCAACTACATTGTAATCGAGAGTCTGAACGTCGTATACGTCGCGCGGATTAGGCGCAGCGATACCGATTTGATTTGTTTTCGGATCGGGTGTGACACTCAGGTTAACCGGACTGCCGTTTCTTGTCACAGTAAAATCGAGTTCACTTTCTGCATTTTGAATGATCTCAACAAGCTGAATCCAATAGTCAATTGCCTGCCCGTTAATTGACGTAACCCGATCACCGGATTGAAAACCGGTTTGCTCAGCGGGACTTCCTTCAAGCACAGACGATATTTGACTTGGCAGCGTGTTATTTTGATTTAGAAAACCCTGTTCACCAATCTGATCAAGGAAGTTAGGCGGGGTTGAAAGATTTTGAACGTTCCCATTACGCAGAATCATGAATGAAAGATCTCGTCCCGTGATAGCCGCAGGATTAAAGATATCATTGAAATACTCAACGCGCTCTCCGTTTATTCCAATAATGCGATCGCCCGTTCGAAAACCGATTTCATGCGCTACCGACTCTTCAGATATATACAGGCCGTCAACTGAATCAATTGGAATCACATCTTCACCGTAAGAAAGCGCAATTCCTGTATAAATAATTACCGCTAAAATGGCATTAAATATCACACCTGCTGTGATGACTATCATTCGCTGCCAAACAGGTTTACTTCGGAATTCATCCTCTTTTGGCTCTTGTTCAAGGAATTCATCATCCATCGATTCATCAATCATGCCAGCAATACTCACATATCCGCCTAATGGAGTTGCTCCAAGCACGTATTGTGTTTCACCTTTTTGAAAACTAAGGATTTTGGGAGGGAAGCCAATTGAAAACTTGTCTACTCGCATATTAAAAAACTTTGCTGCTACAAAGTGACCTAACTCATGGATAGTTACCAAAATAAAAATTGCGGCTATAAAGATCGCAATAGTTGAAGATATACTTATAATCCAGTCCATTCTTTACCTTAATAGTGTATTCGCAAATTTTCTTGTTTCTATATCAACGTCAAAAAGTACGTCGGGTGAACCAATCGTTTTTTGATTGAATTTATTGAGTGTCTTTTCTATGAGCACTGGGATGTCAATATACCGAATTTCTTCGTTTAAAAAGCGTTGAACGGCAACTTCATTGGCTGCATTCATAACGGCAGGCTTGATGCCCCCCTCCTTCACTGCCTGAATTGCTATTTGAACACAGGGAAATTTAATAAAGTCTACCGGTTCAAATGAGAGGTTCATCCGTTTTGTGTAGTCGAGACGAGGTACATTTAGAGGATGTCTCTGCGGATAACTCAGCGCATAGATTATGGGCACTTTCATATCAGGCGGCCCAAGCTGAGCTTTAGATGATCCATCCTTAAATTCAATAATTGAGTGAATAATACTTTGTGGATGAATTACCGGTTCAATTAAATCTATATCGATACCGAAAAGCCAATGAGCCTCAATAATTTCGAGACCTTTGTTCATCATGGTTGATGAGTCAATGGTAATTTTATTTCCCATATCCCAGTTTGGATGATTCAACGCATCTTTAACCGTAATTGACTGCATCTTGTCCCTGGTATAATCCCTAAACGGTCCACCGCTGGCGGTTATGACAATCTTCTCAACAGAGTCTATATCTTCACCAACAAGGCACTGCCACATCGCGGAATGCTCGGAGTCTACCGGTATCAGTCGCTCATGGAATCCGGGAATGGACGTTAGAATTTCACCGCCGACGACCAGTGACTCTTTATTGGCAAGGGCAACGTTGTTTCCTGATTTTAGCGCTTCGTACGTTGAGCTAAATCCTGCAAATCCAACAAGCGCATTTAATATGAGATCTGTACTTGTATCAGCCGCCATCAGTTGCAATGCTTCAGGGCCGTAATCAATCTGTTTAGGTTTATAATTGAGGGCTTCATCAAACGATTCTTTGTTTGATGCGTCCGAAAGGATCAGCCAGTCAGGTTTGAAATCGTTAGCCAGAACGGCAAGTTTTTTCCAGTTAGAGTGCGCCGATAAACCCCGAATGTCATAGGCATGGCGATTGGCAGAAATTATTTCGAGGGCCTGTGTTCCAATTGAACCTGTGGCCCCCAGAATTGCAATACGCTTGGGTTGTGAAACGTCTCTTTTGTGCTTCATGCTGGATGTCAAAATAGAAAAATTTCTAATTAAATCGGGAGGAATAGATTTCCTTTGCTGATTCATAAAGAATAGCATGATTTTCAGCTGTTTCTTGCACTGACGGCGAATAACCGCCTGAAAGCAGCAGTACGATTGGTATATTCCTGTCCGCTGCAGAAGTGATAACGAGCCGATCTCGTTCCCGCAATCCTTTTTGTGTGAGTGAAAGGCGCCCAAAGTGATCCGTTTTTAACGGGTCGATTCCTGCAAGGTAAAAGATCAGGTCCGGTTCAAATTTCGAATAGATGCCGGTTAGAGCGTCGGTTAGAATATTGATGTAATCCCGATCTTCAGTTTTGTCAGGAAGACCAATATCATACGATGACGGTGGTTTTTTAAACGGATAATTTTTTTCACCATGAATCGAAAAGGTATAGATGTTGTCATCATATTTAAAGATTTCGGCAGTTCCATTCCCTTGGTGAACATCACAGTCGATTACCAGAACTTTCTTTACCCACATTGCCTGTGTTAGCACCTTCACGGCCACAGCTACATCGTTGTAGACACAAAAACCTTCTCCAAGATCCGGCATGGCGTGGTGTGTACCGCCGGCAAGATTTCCTGATACACCATCCTGCAACGCCATCAGCCCTGCATTGATCGTTCCCTGGACAGCCAGCCTTGAACGTACAGCAAGGCTTTTGCTCCACGGAAGCCCCATACGTCGCTCCTCTTTCCTGGTAAGAGTACCATTCCAAACCGCCGAGGCATAGCGTGATGTGTGAACGCTGCAGAGAGAGGTGAAATCGGCAAGTGACGGCTCTATTACCTGATTTTCCGAAATAATGCCCCGATCAAGCAGGTATCGGTGTAGAACAACAAATTTCTTCATCGGAAAGATATGACCCTCCGGTAGCTCAGCATTATAGCCCTGGGTAAAACTTACGCGCACACTGTTTAATTTAGTTCAACGTTTGTGTGATAAAAGCTAACATACGTCCCGCCTTATCGCGTTCTCTTCTGTAAGAATAAAATGAAGAATTATCTACAGTGCAGCGTGGATCGATCTCAATGTTGGAGTTCTGGACACCGGCGTCTCGTAACTGACTCGCTAAAAACCCTTTAAGGTCCAAATGGGGCTTTTCACCTATTGATCTGTTAATAAATTGGGATGGAAATTTCTCAGCAACTTCCTCTCCTACTTCAAAATTCCTGACGGAGATACATGGAGATATGTAGCAGACCAATTCCGATAGATCTGATCCCTCCTTTTTCATCTTATCCAGTGTATTCGGCAAAATACCGGATGCTGCGCCCCTCCACCCGGCATGAACTGCCGCAAGGGCATGTGTGGTTGAATCCGCTAAAAGAATAGCTACGCAATCAGCCACCTTAATTCCAATCAATAATCTGTTTTCCGTTGTAATGAACCCGTCAATACCGGTGTAGTAACCGGAATCTGAAATCACGGAAACATCTGCACCGTGAATTTGATCTGCTAAAGCTATGTTGCCATTGTCATTAATTTCTTGATCCAATATTTCCAGATTCCGTTTAACGACCTGCATTGAACTCCCAGTATTTTCTCCAAGATTGAGCCCGTTTATCGATTCAGTCGTATTATAGATGTCTCGTTTAGCATACGTAATTCCGGCTGTAATTCCCGGCAGCCTGTTCAGAAGTTTTGGCGCATGATAGATCATCAAACGGAGAAATAGTTTAAAAGCTCGTGTTTCACTTTTTCAATCGGAAAACTGTGACCAGTCCATATTTCAAAGGAGCGACTTCCCTGATAAATTAGCATATCCAACCCGCTGATTGTTTCTGCACCCGCAGATTCAGCCTGTGTAAGAAATTTTGTTTTTAACGGGTTATAAATAAGATCATAGCAAATTTTGCCTTCAAGCAGATCCAAGTCGGCAGAATTTACAGGGCTGAAATTCTTTTTTTCTCCCATTCCAAGGGGAGTTGTATTCACAATTAGCTCCGCCTCTTCTGCAAAACTTTGCCACTGGTGGTAATCAACGACCCGAGTAAAAATAGATTTTCCGAGGGGTTTTGCATTTTGCGGTGTACGGGAAACCAGAATGAACTCCTCGTAATCCATCTCCATCAGAGCGTATTGCACCGAAAGACTTGCTCCTCCTGTACCGAAAATAATAGCACGCCCACGTTCCAGTATACCATCATATTCATAAAGCGGTTCTTTAAACCCAACAATATCGGTGTTGTCACCTCTTATAATATGGCCATCATCCAATTTTGAAAGTGTATTCATCGCGCCCACAGCACGAACTTCCGGCGATAGTCGGTCCGGAACGTTAATCAGCTCCCGCTTCCAGGGTATTGTGATGTTACACCCCAGGAAATTTTTATCATTAATCCAAGATATGAAATCCGTAATCGACCCCGGATAGAGCTCAACGGCTGTATACTCTGCATCTATGGAGTAATGCTGCAGTGAGAGATTGTGCATTAACGGAGATAGTGAATGCCCAATAGGTTGACCTACAACAAGATAGTGAGGTGTCTTAGAATGTTTCGATGCCTTAAATTCGTCAAATGACAGTGACCCGGTACTTTTCATCAGAAGGGATATTGGTTAAGTTTCTCTGATTTTGATCAACTTTGAACCCTATCAGAGACCATAAAAAAATGCGCACCTCAATTGAGGTGCGCATTGTAATATGTTTGTACAAAAAATTTAAGCAGTTACTTCACTGCTCTCTTTTTCTGTTTGCTCATCTTTAAAGGTGTCTGTTTCGGCTAATTCTTTGAATTTGCCAAGATCTGCCTTCAATTGCTGTGGCAGTCCTTCGATGAAATTTGCAAGATCTTCTTCAGGGTCACCAAAGAATGTACGATAGTCGAGCGAAAAATCGACGCGAGTGCGCTTACCGCTATCAAGAGGCGTGAATCGTATGGTTCCTGTCTGATTCAGGTTTCCGTTGATCGTAATCCAGGCAAAACGTGTATTGCGAAGATTATCGATAACATTTGTAGTCCATTGAAACTCCTCGCCACCAATATTGGTTTTATAGTCAAACGTCTGAGAATTGACCTTTTCAATTTCATCAATTCTGTTTAAAAATTTTGTATAATGTACAGGATTGCAAAGCAGTTCGTAGGCTTTCGCAAGGGGTAAATCAACTTCAATTCTTTCGTGCGCCATATTTTAGTTGAACTTCGGAAGTGAGAATTTTAATTATGTATTTTGATAAGGTTGAGGTAAGCAGATAGACAGGGCTAATCCACAATGCTCTAAATTTAAACATATTTTGATTAAGCATCAATCAATTTCGTGCAGAAACATTTATTTTGGCTAAATTTAATATTTCCGACCCATACTTCTCTTCTCATATTTTTACTGTTGACCACCATCTTATGCTTGCCTGCCAAGAGCTTTGGTCAGGAGCATGGCGGCTCTTTAAAGAATTACAACGCAGTACAAATCTTTAATGATAATGAGTTAGTAGCAGGGCGAAACCGATTTAAGCTTCAGTTTAATCAAAATGTGTCATTTGGTGAAGTAGTGGCTGAGGTCGATCTTATTGACAGGTACAGCTCCGGCAGAGAGTTTGAACTACTTCCCCGTGAACTATATGCTGAATGGTTTACGTCATCTTTCGATATACGTGTTGGAAAGCAGTCCATAATATGGGGTAAATCGAACGGAGCGTTCGTCAATGATATTATCACACCCGTAGATCTGCGCGAATTTTTAACGCAGGATATGTCTGACTTACGTGTAGGCGTCACAGCGGTTAACGTGCGTCGATATTTTGATAACAGCACTCTTCAGTTCATCCTCTCCCCTGCTCTTACTGCAGATCTTCTCCCAGATTCTGACTCACGATGGTTTCCGGTACAAACGCTGCCATCTGTCGTTCCCATTAGGTTTAGAGGGCCTACCTATGACAATAATTTGTCAAATATACAACTCGCTGTGCGGTATTCCTGGCGGCCAACACTTTCCCTCGATATCGATTTGATGGTGTATCACTGGGCTCATCCGATGCCGTCATACTCCATACAGCCAGATTTTTTCTCACTTCAACAGCTACCGGAGGTCACACTCAAAGAAACATACAAGACATCACCTATGGCGGGGTATTCCGTGTCCTGGCAGCCGGGTGATACATGGATCTTTTCGGCTGAGGGGCTTTTTGTTAATGAGAGACTTTTTACGTTTCTACCCGTTTCTATTAAAAGGCTGGAAACCGCTCTCAAAAATCCACTTGAAGCAATTCAGGTTATTCAGGAGTTTGATATCAGAAATGACGGGTATCTTCTCACAAAACCCTGGATTCAACAAATGATTGGGATTCAAACCAGTTTCAAAGGCGTAACGGTAGGTTTACAGGGCTATCTTGAAATTATATTGAATTATGAAGATCGCATCTTACCTCAGCGACTGTTCCCTTATGTGAGTGTATTTGGTCAGCGCTCGTTCTTAAGAGATCGGCTTCAGGTTTTCACAGTTGGCCGGTATAATATCTATGGAAAGGATTTCTGGGCGCAGCTTCAGGGAACATATGAAATAGCAGATGGATTCGAATTCACACTGGGCAGCAACATCTTTGGAGGCCCGACCATCTCTCCTTTTTATGGTCATCTAACCTTTCGCCAATTCCGTGACAACAGTTTTATTTTTGCGCAAACAGCCGTTTACTTTTAATTCGTGTTTGCAACGTACAATCTGAATCAAAGCCATGCGAATGGTTCTTCCATCGAATATTAACCATTTCAAAGCAAGCGGATTTAAATAACAGGGAATGTAAATGTAGTTCAATTAGTTGGAGCTCCTTACATGAAACACTCAGATATTTTTTATTTCTGTTGAAAAAATTTGGTGATATAATACTGGCCGCACCTGGCTCTGTGATTGTTGGAATGGTGCTGCTCATCTTTTTAGCAATTTATCCCGCATCACAAATAAATACAGATTTTAACCTTGAAGGGTTTTATCCCGACGAGGATCCCGTGATTGCAGATTATGACCTTCTTGAAGAAGAGTTCGGACGGGATGACAATACTATTTTAATTGCTTTTGAAACTGACTCCTTATTCTCAACTGAAGTTCTCGAAGATATTGAGAAGCTTACCGAAGAGTTTGAGCAGATTCAGTTCATTGAATCAGTACGAAGCATCACCAACGCTCAGCAAATACAAAATGTAAATGACAGACTTACATTTTCTAACTACATAGATCAGGTACCGCAAAGAAGTGATGAACTTGCACAGCTGAAACGACAGCTTATCGATGATCCATTTCTGGAAGGTGTACTCATCAATAAAACGGGCACCACAGCCGCATTTATGCTTCAGATCAATGAAGCAAATAATACATATCCAAATCGTAATCAGATTATTGAGGATGTAAATTCAATACTTGCGACGTTTAGCAACCAATATGACTTCCATAAATCCGGAATCCCTTTTTTCCGAAACCAGTACGTAAATCTACTCAATGGAGAAATCGTAATCTACATCGGTTTTTCGTCCCTGCTGATAATCCTGTTACTCTGGTACCTCTACAGGAGTATATGGGGAGTCTTATTCCCGATGATTATAGTGTGGACTACACTCTTGTTTACAGTTGCCATTATTCATCTGTCGGGCGGATATCTCGAAATTATGAGCAGCACAATTGCCCCGATCCTGCTCTGCGTGGGCGTTGCAGACTCCGTCCATATGATATCGAAGTTTGATGATGCCAGGGAGAGTGGCATGGGAAAAAGAAAATCTATTATTGAAATGCTAACCACGCTAGGAAGTGCCACTTTTTTAACTAGTGTGACGACTGCAATAGGGTTTGCCTCACTGCTTAGCAGTTCTGTAATGCCTATGGCAAAATTTGGTATTTATACTGCAATAGGTGTCTTGCTGGCGTATGTGGTGACAATATTCTTTTTACCTGTGGCTCTTTCAAAGTCAAAAAAAGAACGCGTATTTAATGAAAAGTCCGGTTCATTCTACCCTTTTATAAGTCGCATACTGAATAGAATAACGGCCATAAATCGTCTTCACTACAAAAAAATATTAGCGATTGGGTTTATCAGTACTCTTGCGATTTTTACCGGTGTACGTAATGTGGAAGTTAACGGTAAAGTGTTTGATGATTTAGGTGAGGATACTGAGCTCATGCAAGACAGTAATTTTTTCACTGAACAGCTCACGCCTCAATTTCCTCTTGAATTGATTATTGACACTCGTTCTCAGGATGGAGCATTGAGCTACGACCTAATGAGCCGCTTAGAAAATCTTGAAGATCATTTACTCAGCTACAACGAAATACAGCGTGTATCGGGACTGCATTTGCTCATAGAGGAAGTACACAGTCTGTTAAATGAGTCTGAAACAGGGCAAAGTGCAGAAGGGATGGTCAACAGCAGCCTTCCTGAAGATGATGCTACAGTTGCTCAATATGCACTCCTATTGGAGATTAATGATGCACCGATGCTGGAACGGCTGGTAAATTTCAATTACAGCAAGCTGAGAGTTACAGCGTTTACTGAAGATGCAGGATCAAAACGCATCAACGAAATGCGTGATTCAATTTCGGATTATGTTTCCGAGAATTTTTCGGATGAACAAATTACAATTACCGGAACAACTATTCTCAGCGCAGACTTAACAAATAAAATAGTTTATTCACTGGCCTGGAGCATCGCTATTGCTGTTTTAGCCATCTCCATTATTATGACGCTCCTCTTCCGCAATCTCAACATGGTGATAATTTCGCTGGTCCCAAACTTGATTCCTCTTTTCGCAATTGCCGGAATCATGGGTTTCTTTAATGTAGATATCAAACCGTCAACTGCCGTTATATTTACTATTGCACTGGGAATTGCTGTAGATGACAGTATTCATTACCTGGCACGGTTCCGAATAGAGCACATGAAAAGCGGAGCATTATTTGCGTCTCTCACAAAAACAACGGTTCAAACAGGTCGGGCAATAATTGTAACCAGTATGATTCTTATTGCAGGATTTGGAACCTTAATCACCAGTGCGTTCACGTCCACAGCTATGATGGGAATACTCGTTTGCTCTACAATTGCTACTGCACTCCTTGCAGATTTATTTATTCTGCCTTCGCTCTTTTACCTGATTAAACCGAAGCTCAGGTTCAAATGAGAGCGTCTACGTAGCTCACAATGTCCTGATGGACACGTGACTTCTCCCTGTTCGCGTTGATAGTTTTAAATCTCTCCTCATTTCTGCTTATTTCGTCAAATCCTCCTGAAACCTTTTGGAAAAAATCTTTTCCCGATTTTTCCATCCTGTCTTTACGGTTTGATGACGTTCGCTTTTCGGCGTCTTCAACTCTTAGTCTTAGATAAAAGGTAAGATCCGGTACCCGGCCATGAGCCGCAATTCTATTGAGCTGTGTTATATCTCGTAATGGGGCCGATTCCCGTCCGTATCCCTGATAGGCTACTGTTGAATCGTAGAACCGATCCAGTATGACGGTCTCACTATTGTCGAGTAATGGGATAACTTTCTCAGCAATTAGCTGTGAACGTGCAGATGAGAAGAGCAACAACTCCGTAACAGGATCCATCTCTTCACTGTCGTGAAGAAGAAGAGACCTGATTTGTTCAGATATTTCAGTGCCGCCAGGTTCACGGAATATGTGACTCGTAATGTCTTTTGTTGCTAAATAAGATTCCAGCAGGCGTATTTGGGTCGATTTGCCACTGCCGTCAATACCTTCAAACGTAATAAACACAACCTTCCGGTTAATTAAATGAAGTCGTCCATATCTTCTATCGATTCCTTAGGCATTACAATTGCCATTGCTATATACAAAAGAAGAAAGCTGCCGGAACTTAAAAAGAATGCAATTAAAAAACCGACCCGTAAAATTGTGGAATTCATGCCAAGATATTTAGCCAAACCGCCGCAAACTCCAAACATTTTGCTATCTGTTCTGGATCTTGAAAGACCACCGGATAAACTCAACTTGTTGCTAAATGACCGGCTGCCTGACTTTTTACGCGAAAAACTACCGGACTTACTTCTCTGTTCATCATCCGAATAGAGAAAATCATCCAGCTTATCATACGTTTTTCTGTTTTGAGTCTCTCGTTCTGTGACGTTTTTCTTCTCAGCTTTCGACTGTTTCATAAATCCTATGCTGATAACCGCAAGCATGCCGCCTCCGAGATATGGCAGAAACTGCATTACTGTATTCAGAAAAGGTACTCCATCTGTACCCATTAATTCAGCACCGATAGATTGTCCTATAAACGCCAATGAGATAAATACGAAGGCGAGCCCGCTGATAGTCTTAATATTCCAGATCGAGTGAGATTTTTTCTCCTCATCGGTCTCCAAAAATGACTTCAACGACTGCTGGAGATCTTCATCGGTTACATTAATCGTTGATGTATGTGTTCTGGACTTAGATTGTTCAGTCATAACTCAGTCGCGTTTTTTATTGTAAACTTTATGCTTGATCTACGTAATGTCTGATCATGTGTTTCAAAACTTATCGCTTTCAAGATTTCAAGTTAATAACATCAGTTATAAAACAAACTGATTTGTAATAATCTTATTCATTTTAATATCAACTGTATCGACTGGCAACGGGTTCCAGCTGAGGTTACAGTTAAAACAGAAACCTATTTTGGTAGCATTGACACCACTTAAAAATCGATCGTAATATCCTTTACCGTACCCTAACCTGTTACATTTATAATCAGCTGCTACCATCGGTACCACCACCAATGTGCCATCCGGCAACTCAACTTCATTGTCACAGGGTGGTTCATAGACGCCCCACCTGTTTCGGATAAGGTTATCTATAGACGTAATTTTATGATGAGTAAGTTCACCTTCTGATTTCATTCGGGGAACAATCACCTCTTTTCCCCTAGCAATACAGGTATTTATAATATCGATCGTGTTCACTTCACGATTCTTTTCCATCGATACATACGTGTGAATGGTGTTTGTTGATTTAAACTCTTTGGTCGCCATAGTTCGCTTCACGATCTGTGCACTCATTTTTTTCCACTCTTTAAGCCTTAAAGACCTTCGAATGGCGTGATGATGCTCTCTAATACTCGATTTTTGCTCAGCAATTGAAGTCCTCATCACAAATGGAGCGTCAAATGATTAAAAGGCTCTTCATCAGACAATTCGTCAATAACGCGATCCCAAATATCTGTTCCGTATTTATTCATGAAAAAGATAAAAGCGACTTCCCTCTCCTGAAGATTTCCATTTGGAAACAGATTATTTTTAATTCGTTTCAACCTGTCAAGCTGAACTTTTTCCTGATCTTTGACAGACCGATACACTTTACCTTTGAGCTTATCCAATTCTGAGAAATAGGTCGCCTTTGCTTTCCCGACGCTACCCTTCAGCGAGGGATCAATGTTACCAATTTCATCTCGCTTTGCCCGGGAAAGTTCATCTATCTGAGCTCGCCATATACCGAATAATTTTTCTATATCAACTGTCTCCGTAAACTCCACAAATTCCTTTTCAAGATCTTCAATACGATCTTGATACCGGTGCCACTCAAAGGGTAATCTCTTGAATATCCTTTCAATTGACGATTCAAAAATTGTGAGGCTGAATCTGGGCACAATCACCGGCATCTTAAAGCCGAAACAGATATAAAATTCTTTCATTTGGGCGTAGTAAGCAATTTCGCCCGGCCCTCCGACATAAGCCGCCACCGGCAGAAGATGATCTTGTACAATGGGCCGCAAAAATACATTAGGTGAAAAAAGTTCCGGATGATTGTCTATCTCGTGCAGAAGTTCAGAACTGCTCCATTTTTTTGAAGGAATGCTCCATGTATCGTCAACATAATGGAGCTTAATTCTTTTTCCGGTCGTTGTCAGATAAAATAGATTTGAGGGCTGAACCTGTACCTGGTCGTGATACCCGGCTTCCTTAAGAGAATAGGTTGTATCGTCAAGAGCAAGGTTTAATTCCTCGCGTAACTTGACTGCTTTTTTTAGTATCTCTTTTGTGTGAGATTTAGCCGATGGATCTAGGCTACCAGCAAGTAAGAGGCCGTGTTTGCCAAAATACGACATCAACAGATCACCAAATGCTTCACCAAATGTTCGATCTGACTGATAGCACGCGCTTATTTTTTCCAAAAGCCCAGCTGTAAAGTCGGTTTCGTCTAAATGTTCAACTAAAAAATGTTGAACTTTCTTCAGTTCGTCTCCCAGTTGAATGGTGCTTGCCGGAGGAGCATCTTTATACTCTTTGTGCGAGTAAGTAATTTCTGAGTTGGAGTATGAATCAGGTATGCGGATGGTGGAAACTTCTTCAATATCGTTATCTTCATCTGCCAGCCAAAAGATGGGAACCACAGGTCGCCCGGTCGTTTGCTCCAGTTTACGGGCGTAGAGTATTGCGGTGATTGTTTTATAAACGGTATATAACGGGCCGCCGTACAGCGTTACCTGCTGCCCGGTAACGACAGTCAGACATTTAGGGTTTTTTACTTTTCCAATCTGCACCTCCGTAGTCTCATTTCCGAGGTGAGCGTGATTAGATTTTTTCAGCAAAGAGACAGAAACAGATCTGTTGCCCTGAAATTCAAATGAGTCTATGGATTCAAGAACAGATCTCCAACTGGTGGGAGATGTTTCGAAAAAGTTGCTAATAGATCCTGAACCGGAAATGTAATGTTGAAAAAGTGTTGAAAAGGGAAGAGTATCAAAACTGCTTTTTTCTACGTTCACTTCACCCCTTTAATCGATTAATTTTGTCTCGAATATCAGCAGCTTTTTCATAATTTTCTGTGTTTATGGCTGTCTGAAGCTCCTGTTCAAGCTTTTCAATGCCGCTCAGTTCGTTTGATTCGGTGCTTTTTATTGTCTGTGGCGTTCCTTTTTCTCTCTTCTCTTCCTCAGATTCTATTCCGGCCCCATCCAACACACTTTTATGGACGAATATAGATGCGCCAAATCGAATCGCCACTGCAATTGCGTCACTTGGGCGCGCATCGATCTCAACTTTTTCATTCTCTCGTGAAAAAACAAGCTTTGCAAAAAAGGTTCCTTCAGAGAGCTCATTTATGAGAACATAATCTACGGCAGAATCAAAACTCATGATAATATTTTTGATGAGGTCATGAGTCATAGGGCGTGGCGGCTTAATACTTTCAAGCTCAAGAGCGATTGCCTGCGCCTCAAATGTTCCAATAATAATGGGTAAACGCCTCCCGCCTTCCTTTTCTGTAAGGATAAGGGCATAAGCTCCGCCGCTGCTTGGACTTGTTGAAAGGCCAAGTATATCCATTTCAATATTTTGCAATGGTATCTCCGGTGTGCATTAATTTTTAACTGATGTAAAGTTAAGGAATTTCAACTATCTCTTAAACTGTTAACGTTCCGTAATTTAGATTTTCACCTCAGGCAGTCAGTACCATAAAATTTATGATGTCTTAGCCAGCAATAAGTTGGGTGCAATGTCACTATTATATCAATATTATAATCGAGATAGCATTACGATAGACCGGGCAGTATTTATATCTTTATTTTTTGTCTTAAGATTTTCAAATCAAACAAATTGAGTAAACCTGAAATGGTATCAGCTTTACATATGATTGCAATTTGTAAACCTACTAATTCTAAGTGTTATGAATGTTAAAATATCAGAGAAAAAAAATCCGCGTACGGGTAATCCCACAACCGTGATAAAGGGTATCACCCATAATCCGCAGGTATTAGAAAAACTGGAAAAGAAATTAAAGTCAAGCTGTGGTGCCGGCGGCCATACAGAAGGTAAAACAATAATAATTCACGGGTCACATTCGGATAAGATCCAAACCATCCTGGAAAAAGAAGGCTATAGCATTAGATAGTCTTAATATAAGCACTGTTTGGCGGTCATTATGTAACAATCTGAGTTTAGAATACTCTTGTAGCAAAGTGTTCTCTCAAAAAAAGAAAGAAGGTTAAAATCTTGACAGCAAAACGCAGATGCAAAAACATTCTAATCGTTGAAGACGATGGCATTCAACAAGTTATCATGAAGCGTCTTGCCTCCAGATTAGGTCTTAACGTTTTAGGAGTTGTGTCAAGTGGAAATGAAGCCGTTCGCGTTGCGCATTCTATGAAGGATCTGGATCTGATAATGATGGATGTTCGACTCGGCGACGAGTTAGATGGTATTGAAGCTATGATCAAAATTCGCCAGGTGTCCAGCTCGGTAAAAGTCATTTACGTAACAGGAAATACTGAAGCTGAGACACGCAACAGGGCTGTTGAGACAAACTACGAGGCTTTTCTGGAAAAACCTGTCACAGAAGAAGATCTCAAGCATGCAGTGTCTGCCGCTTTTGAAGCCGCATAAATTCAATAATATTATTGGCATTCGTTGATAATTTCATGGTATTATTATGTCCATGTATCTCCGAATAACTATACTTTTCATTTTACTCTATTTACTCATTCCGTCAACGCTTCGAGCGGACTCATTAGAGACTGTCCCCTACTCAAATGAAGAGAGTGACAGCCTTCGCGTTGGTCTTGTTTTAAGCGGTGGCGGAGCGAAAGGTATTGCTCATATTGGCGTGATAAAACGCCTTGAAGAAGCCGGCATTCGCATTGATTACATTACAGGCACAAGCATGGGTAGTATGGTTGGTGCATTCTATTCAATAGGATATACATCCTCACAGCTAAGTGACCTCGCTAAGTCAGTCAACTGGGATCAGCTATTTACAGAAAAACCATCACGGCTTTTTATTTCCAATTATGAGCGAACATTTGACAATCGCACAGTAGCGTCATTTCCAATTTCCGAACGGGGGCTTGATCTTCCCTTTGCCATCATTAGCGGCCAAAATATCTATTCTTTTCTGTCCAAATATACCTGGCCGGCACACGGCACTCAGAGCTTTAAAAATTTCCCCATTCCTTTTGCTACAGTAGCAACAGAACTTGCAACCGGGAAACCAAAAACCTTAACTTCTGGGTATCTGCCGGATGCGATTCGGGCGAGCATCTCTATTCCGTCTTTAATGCGGCCTCACACAATTAATGGCGTCTCGTATATAGATGGTGGGGTTTCCAATAATCTACCGGTTGAACAGGCCAGAGACTTGGGAGCTGACTTTATTATCGCTGTGAATTTTGCATCTCCTGTTATGCCAACTGACAGCCTCAAAACATTTGCTGAAGTTCTGAACCAGGTAATCAATTACAGGATCAACGAAAAGATTGAGCCTCAAATTGAAGACACCGATATCTATATTAACCCTTTAAAAGTCAATTCGTTTGACATTTTAGATTTCAACAGAGTGGATGAACTGATTCAGATTGGGTATGAGGAGGCGGGAAAATATATCGATCAGCTCCAGGCTGTTGCAGAACAACAAAATTCACCTCCCCCCCTGCGTCGCGGCATAGGTGAGTTTGGCAGCCTGCCGTTAAACAGAGTAGTCATCGAAGGAAATGAATTGATTTCTGATGACTTTATTTTGAGTGAACTCAAATTTTCTCAGGGCTTTCTACTGACTCCTGATTTTATTGATGAAAAAATCGTACAGCTTTACAGCACACAGCTGTTTGAACTAATAACCTACCGCATTTTACCGGATGAAGACTATTACTACAATTTACATGTTCATGTTGTAGAAAATAACACGGATGTTTTCAGGGCAGGACTACGATATGAGTCGAAGACAAATGCATCCATACTATTAGCATCCGAATTCAGAAACTTTCCGTTTAACGGTACAACATCACGTTTTGATCTCCGACTTGGTGACCAAATTCGTGCCCAGGCAGATTTATTACTTTATGGAAATCTTGGTTCAAGAATCGGGTTATTAACTTCCATACAATATGAAACGGAAAATATTGAGCAATTTGAAAACAACGATCGTAACGCTCGATTCAAAAATAACCTTACCCGGCTTGAGCTTTCTGTCGGGAACTATCTGAGCTCAAATTATTTGTTTGCCGGCGGTATAAGACGTGATTTTATATCTCAAAACAACATAATTAATGACGATTTGATTAACAGCTCATCGAAAAATCACCAGTCGTATTTTCTGCAGTTCATTAATGATCAACTTCATCGAAAAAACTTCCCTTCGGGTGGGACCCGTATCATTCTAAATGGAAGCTACAGCGGTGATTTGTCATTTAGTTCACTTGATTACACAGCCTTTGGTGGTCTTTTTGAATATTATGTCCCTCTTTCACAAGATGTTAGTTTTAGAAATCTGTTTTATGGTGGTTATACAAGCGGTGAAGAACTTCCATGGACCTCATGGTTTTCATTAAACCGTTTTGACCCTGTTTTTGGATATAATCGGTTTGGCGGTATTCAGCGATATGAATTCAATACCCGTAATTTACAGATGCTGTCTGCGGGGTTTCAGTTTGAGCCCCTGTATCACAGGTATATTAATATTGATTACTACGCCGGACGATTTATGGACGAATGGTCTGCATCCACAGACAGCATAATACACGGGGCCAGTCTGAGCGTTGGCGCATTGACAATCCTTGGCCCTGTACAGTTAATTTTTTCTTCAAGTACAGAGAACGGTTTTCTCGCAGAACTTCAAATCGGATACCAGTTTTAATGACAGAAAAGGAGATCAGGGAAACATTAACAGATATTGAATCAGAACTCAGTGCTTGTGATTCAAATGGAAATTTGCTAAATGAGGCAGGCGTGGGATACTATTTATTGGGTGAGTTGGATCAGTCGCTTGAATACTTGAAAAAAGCAGCTGAAAAGAACGAAACCCCCGGCATTATGTTTAATCTCGCCAACACCTATTCCGGCCTTCAGCAGCCCGACCTTGCTATAGCAACGTTCCTAAAAGCACTGGAAAAAGATCCCGGCCATATCGGAGCATTGAACAATTTGGCAGATGAGTATGAAAGCAAAGGCGACCTGGACAAAGCGCATGAGCTGTTCCACTATCTAACACATCTTCAACCGAACAAAGCTCTCTCACACTTCAATTTGGGCAATTTCTTCTTGCGTCAAAATCAACATGTTGAGGCAGCTAAATGTTATGAGCAGGCCATAGAGAAAGATGAAACATTTATTGACGCATATCACAACATCGCATGGATATTATGCAGAGCAAAAGCTTATTCAGAATCTCTGCGATATATTGAGGAAGGTTTATTAATTGACAGAAACAGCGAAGATCTAATCAAATTAAAGCAGGATATTCAGGACGAAACAGCGGGCTGAGACGATCTGTTCTTATTTCTCTCAATCACTTCCCGTTCAAGCTCAAGAGCAAATTTTGCTGCCATTCTCTGATCAAACCCGGAGCTGCATGTCACAGATTTCAAATTTTTAAGGTATTTCCGCACTTTTATGCCAGACTGTGCAGTTAACCGAACCGATTCATCTTTTTCCTGAAGTTCAGAAAACGACTGGAGCTCAGCAGAAGATAATTTACCCTCTGTGAAGTCATTTATAAATCCATCCAGCAGATTTGATTGTAGTGTATAACTCATAATGAAGTAACCATTTAAGTTCAATTCGATGGCGGAATCTGCACCGGAGGAAGCATACTGACGGGAATTGTGATCCCGCCAGCGGCAACGCTCAGTGCCAGATTAACCATATATACACTACTGCTACTTCAACTCTACTAAATTGTTTCCGAATTCACATAATCTCCAATCAGAGATTGAAGCTGCTGTCGGGCACGATTAATTCTGGATTTAACAGTACCCATTGCAGTATCGGTAATCTCAGCTATCTCTTCGTAGGTAAGCTGCTGAATATCCCGGAGTACAATGACTTCCCGGAAATCATCATTAAGCTTCATCAATGCTATCTCGAGTTGACCAATCGACATTTTTTGGTGGAGCTGTTCATCCTGAAGAATAACTGAATCTTCTATTTCAAATTCTCTGTCATCAGGATCAGACGGATCCGCGTGCATCGAGATGGTTGTCATCCGCTGCTTCTTCTTATACATGCTTTTCGCAAGATTCAGAGCAATAGTATACATCCAGGTGGAAAGCTTTGCAATACGTACATACGACTGCCGGCTTCTGTAGACCCGGAGAAACGTTTCCTGGACCAAGTCTTCACAATCCTGATGGTTGTGCGTATACCGGTAAAGAAAATTATGCAGACGATCCTTATATCGTTGTACAATAATGTCGAACGCCTGAATCACTCCTTCCTGGAGTTGCTCCATGACATCTTCGTCTGATAATGAACGCAAGTTTACTTTAGTCGTAGCTTCCATGGTGGTACCCCGGATTTTAGTTGCAAATTCGGCACCACCGAAAGAAACTTATCCGATGATGCGCTTTATCAGCAGGAGATAAATCGAAGGGACATCCAGAGTGCTGAAGCCTTTGGCGGCGCGGTCGGCGTCCATCAAGGCTTCAAAAATGCGGGGCATTTCAGCCAGCTGATACTGTGAGGCATCTTTCCATTTAAAGTTGAATACGTAACTGTTACGTATTCCTAATTCAGATTGAATCTGAGATTTGGAAAGCTGCTTTTCCATCAGCCGGCGTATTTGCCATACATCTGCGAACACTCTGTAAAAGAACCCTACGGATTTAATAACTTCACCCGCATCTGCATTACTCTTGAGCAACATCTGTTCCGCAATACCGAGGGACTTGTCGATATTTCGCTGAAATATGGCTTCTTTAAGCTCAATCACCGAATATTCACGATAAGACCCGATTATTTTTTTTACGTGATCTATTGTTACTCTCTCCTGACTGTCTACAAAAGTACACACTTTTTCTATTTCAGTAGACAGAAGCTGCAAATTATTACCTACAAGCTGCGCCAGGACCTGAGCTGCCTGCGGATCAATTGACTTACCATATTGAGCGGAAGCCCACTCAATAGCCCAGTCCGTGAGCAGGTAATCAGGCAGAGCCTTAAACTCATACTCCTGCACCTTGGCGTTATTATTACTCTTCAGTGACTTGCCAACAGAGGTTCGGCCATCAGGTGCTTTCTTATCAATTAAACAGAGTACTGTGGATGGGTTTGGATTTTTTGCATAATGCTCAAAATCACTTATGTGTCCCCCACCCTGATCTGTCCCGCGAAGCTTCAGAAAGTCGCGAACAATAACCACCCGCATGTCAGCCATCATTGGATAGCTGCGAGCCATTCCTAAAACTCCTTCCGGAGATACTTCTCCGCCATATAACAGATCATAGTTAAAGTCTTTCTGTTCATCCGGTATCAAAGCTGCGATTTCGGCCTGTAATCTGTCTATAAAAAATCGCTCTTCTCCATAAAAGTAGTAGATCGGTTTTCTGTACTCCGTTGAGCGGATACTGTTCCTTGCGTTTTTAAAATGGTCGATGCTGGTAGGTTTAGCCACTGTATCTTTTGTTTATTCGGATGGTCAGGATAGCTTAATATTATGTTGATTCAGTTAGTCGCGCTCATTTTTCATTTTGTATTCAAAGACCTTTTTAATCACGGTATCGTCAGATTTCTCATTTGCGAAAACCGGATCGTCAAAAAGTTCTTCTGCAGACGTTTTTTGAATCTTGGATATTTCTTTCTGGACGTTTGAAATCATTTTCATCATTTTTTTTCGGGTCTCATCGTTACCCTGTTTAAGTATCTGAGAAAGTTCGCTCCTTTTGCGCTCATAAAAATGAAGCCTCAGCGGTTTCATGGATGATTTGGCAATTTTGAATGGATATTTGTCTTTTTTAAAATCATCACTTCCAGATTTTGCATGATTTTCACTTACTGTGTGACGTTCAAGTAAAATATCACTCAGAAGGGACGGATACGGTTTTTCCCGAGACGAGTAATGGTCAATTGAAATATCTTTTTCTTCAATGTGCCGGGTCATAATATCTTCATAGAATGCTCGGAGCTGTATGTCTTCAAAATGGTCCGCCCCAACATTGTGCCCGATAAATTTCTGCATCTTTGTACCATACTGTAGTAGAAGCCGGATAACCTCTTTCTCGTAATGGGGTTTCTTTTTCGTAACTGCGGGTTCCGGAGTAGATGGACGGGCAAAGCCGGTCTCAGGAGGCGAAGCCACTCTTTCATCGGCCTGTTTTGAACGACGTGCCGACCGCTGATCAGATTTTTTCCTCTCAGCGATAAGTTTTTCAAGTTGCTGAAAAAGTTCCCGGTCTGTGCCCTTCCGGTACTTTTGTGTTTGCTGATGGAGGTGCTGAACATATACCTGGCGCTGTATTTCATCCGGTATCTCAGCAATTTGCTCAAGTACCTTGTTTATTAATCTGGCCCTTTCTCCCGGTTTTTCAAGAGAGCCGGACTTTTCACTTTTATGGATTGTAAATGTCACAAAATCTTCCGACTTCTCTTTTTTCAGCTGATTGAAAGAGTCCATGCCAAATTGCTTTACGAACGAATCCGGATCTTCACCTTCAGGCAGCTCAAGCAGGTCTACTTCCATCCCCTCTTTGAGCGCGATCTTAATTCCGCGCTCCATGGCCGTCTGACCCGCTTCATCAGAGTCGTAAAGCATCGTCATTTTACTCCCATACCGCTGAAGAATATTTATTTGCTGTGATGTAAGAGATGTGCCGCTTGATGAAACAACGTTTTTTATATCGTGCTGATGAAGCGTAATTACGTCTGTATATCCTTCAACAAGGATAACCTCCTCTTGCCGACGGATATCATTCTTTGAAAAATTAACTCCATAAACGACGTCACTCTTATTATATACGGGCGTTTGCGCAGAATTGACATATTTAGCCGTTTTCTTATTGTTTGCAAGAATTCGTCCTGCAAAAGCAATCACTTTTCCGGAGGGATTAAAAATCGGAAATATCAGCCGGTCTCTGAAGGTATCATAATATCCCTCGCTACGGTTACTTTTTTTGATGAGATCCGCTTCAAACAGGTATTCTTCCTTAATCCCCTCTGCTGTTGCTGCTTTTAAAAATCTTGATCCTCCTCCCGGAGCATAACCAAGCCCAAATTTTCTAATTGTTTTTTCATCATACCCTCTTTTATCGATGTACTCTCTTGCTTTAGATGCTTCCTCATTTTCATGAAGCTGACGGTGATAATACAGACCCGCGTATTTCAGGGCGTGATATATTCCTTCCCTCTTTTTTGTCTCTTCTTCATGTTCTTCGCTGTTGCTGTAATCCGGCAGATCAATACCATAGCGGTCAGCCAGTGACTGAAGTGCATCAGGAAAGCTAACGCCTTCCATCTCCATTATAAAACTGAAGACATCACCGCTGGCACCACAACCAAAACATTTATAGATGCCTAGCCTTGGGGTAACATGAAATGATGGTGTCTTTTCATCGTGAAAAGGACAAAGCCCAACAAACCCACTACCGGACTTTTTAAGACGTACGTAATCCCCCACGACCTCAACAATGTCGGCGGTATCCCGAATTTCCTCTTTTTTGTCTTCAGATCTCATACAAATATTAGACAGTTCTGCTGCTTTTTGGCATCGGTGTAAACTACTAAATAATACGGCTGATTAATATATCAAATCGGGAACTTCTGATCTTGAAATCTGATTTCTGATAAAAAATGAGTTTTCCTTGAATCTATTTTCATGCATTAAAAAAGCGCTAACACCATGAGTTTCATTATTTTCAATTTTTTTTAAAACAAGTGAACTTTCTTAATTACCGGTGTGTTGTCGAACCGAGTTTAACTCTAACCTCAACTAATCAAACAACTATGGAAGCTTTAATTGAAATGCTGGGTAATGCCACATTTGAAAACTATGTTGGTGCTGCCGAAGGGTACACCGAGATGGCGTATCAGATG
>Ga0307966_1000379_pt1 | contig 36987 bp, 33 predicted proteins | sample OrgLakmetagen646_FD_203141 | JGI IMG/M metagenome (GOLD analysis project Ga0307966, IMG submission 203141) | Saline water microbial communities from Organic Lake, Antarctica - #646 | ecosystem: Environmental > Aquatic > Non-marine Saline and Alkaline > Saline | place: Antarctica: Organic Lake... | reverse complement strand
GGTTAACGGTATCATAAAATTTCAATTCATTCAACCCAGACGGAGTGGGCGTCAAGGCAAGCCGGCCCAAGCCGTAGCACGCGCCCGGCGCAAGCTAAGGTCAGTGTGCCTGTCTTGCCAAGAGGCATCCCAGGGGCCGGATTTGCCGGGCGAGGTCGGCGCGCAGGGCTTCAAGCGTCATCGTCTCGTCCTTGACGAAGTCGATGAACACCGTGTTCAGGGTATTGAAGACCACCTGACCAAGCGCCTCCGCGTCCAGATCGGGGCCTATTTCGCCGCGCGCCTGCAATTTTCGGATCAGCGCCGTGACCTGCCGCGCCAGCCGCCTGTCGAGGGCACTGTAGCGTTGGCCGTTCGGCGTGCCGGGGGCCTCGATCGACAATGCCATGGCGGTGCGCCACATCTCCTTGTTGAGATATTCCAGCGAGTGGTCGTAATATTGAAAGATCAGCGCGAGCAGGGCCGCCTCGACGCCGTCGGGCGGGTTGGCGACGATCGCCTCGCCCTCTGCCAGCACCTCCTCGACCTCCATCGCGACCGTGGCGATCAGGATCTCGCCCTTGGTCTTGTAATAGTTGTAGACGGTACCGACCGAGACCTCGGCGGTTTCCGCCAGATCCTCGATGCGCACGGTGCGGTAGCCCTCGGTCCGGAACCGCGTCACGGCCGCGCGCAGGATCCGCCGCTCCCGGTCTGCCTTCTGCCGTTCTCTTAGGCCCGCCATGTGCGTCCCTTGTGATCTGTCCACGGTCTGTCGAGAATGATGTTGACTGCAAACTTGAATGGCTTCAACTTTTTTCGGATCGGGCGCATCCTGCGGCCCGGACGCGACAAACAAGGGAGACGAGGGCATGACCCGATTGAACCGCATGTTTCTGTCCACGACGATTCTGGCCGGTCTGGCCGGTCTGGCCGGGGCGGGCAACGCCGAGGCGCAGGACACGCTCAACGCGCTGGTCTGGTGCGATCACACCGACGCGGCGCTGATCGAACCGTTCGAGGAGGCACACGACGTGCGCGTGAACCTGCGCGAATACGAGGGCACCGGCGCGGCGCTGGCCCTGCTGGAGCAATCGCGCCCGGGCGACTGGGACGTGCTGGTGATCGACGGGATCGATGTGTTCCGCGCGGTCGAGGCCGGTATCCTCGCCCCGCTGCCCGATGACGAATTGCCGACCGCCGATTTCTTTCCCGAGGTGGTGATGGCCGAAAACAACAGCCGCGACGGCACGACCTATGCCGTGACCGAGAAATTCGGTTACAACACGATTTCCTACAACGCCGAGGCCGTCGATCCCGCCGACATGCAGGATCTGTCCGCCGTCTGGTCCGAGACCTATGACGGTCGGATCAGCATCTACGATTACTACCTGCCCGTCATGGGGCTGGCGGCACTGGCCGAAGGGATCGACACCGCCGACATCACCGAAGGATCCCTCGACGCGATCGGCGCGGTGATGGACACGATGCGATCCCGCGCCGCATCGATCGGTGGCGTCGTGGCCGCGCAGACGGCACTGGCCACCGGCGAGGTGGATATCGTCGTTGGCGGTGGCGAATGGCTGACCGCGGTGCTCGCCGAGGACCGCCCCGAACTGACCTGGACCATCCCCGAACAAGGCGCCGTGCGCTGGTCGCAATCCATCGGTGTGCTGGCCGACAGCGCGAACCCCGATCTGGCGCTGGAGTTCGTGAAGTATATCACCGGCCCCGAAGGCCAGGCGCGGCTTGCGACCTCGTCGTGTTTCTGGGGGATGCCGGCCAATGCCAAGGCCGGCGCGCATCTGACCGAGGACCAGAAGGCCGTGCTGCGATGGGATGAGCAGGAAGACTATCTGGCCCGCACGCAGCTTTATCCCGCCCCGGACGCGGCGCTCGATATCGAGATGCAGGATCTCTGGCTGAACATGCTGCAGCGGTGAACGCGAGACGCGAAACCCTCCGGGGCTGGGGCTTTGCCGCCCCGGCCCTGATCTGGACGGCGCTGCTGTTCGTCGTGCCCTTCGCGGTGATGGGCGCGATGAGCCTTGCGGTGCTCGACGGGCGCACGCTGATCTGGGGGCTGCATTTCGATAATTACGCGGCGCTGACCGAAAAGGCCTATCTGCTGCGGGCCATCTTCGTGTCGCTCGAAATCACGGTGACGGTGACGGTGGTGTCGATCCTGCTGGCCTATCCTCTGGCCTGGGTGATCGCGTTTCACGTGCCGCCGCGCTGGCAGCGTCTGGTGCTGTTGCTGACGATCCTGCCGTTCTGGACATCCTATGTCGTGCGGTCCTATGCGTGGCTTCTGGTGCTGGCGCGGGAAGGGGTCGTGAACACCGCGCTGACGGGGCTTGGCCTGACCGCCGAGCCGGTGACGCTGGCCAGCACGCGGTTCGCCACGGTGACGGGCTTTGTGCATTTCTTCGTGATGCTGCTGACCCTGACGATCTATGCCAACCTGATCCAGCTCTCACCGAATTACCGGCGCGCGGCGATGGATCTGGGGGCGAGCGCGTTCCAGACCTTCCGGCATGTGATCCTGCCGCTCACGCTGCCGGGGATCATGACCGGCGCGTTCCTGACCTTCGTGCTGTGCATCGGCGATTACATCACGCCGCAGATCCTCGGCGGCAATAACGAGCTGACCGTGCCACAGGTCATCATGGTGCAACTGGGCCGCCGGGCGGATTTTCCACTGGCCTCGGCGCTGGCCATCGTGCTGATGGCCATCGTGACGCTGGCCTATCTGGGATTTGCCCGCTGGCTGAGGCTCGACCGGGTATGATGCGTCTGCTGCCCTGGCTGTATCTTGCCGCGATGTTCACGTTCATCTACCTGCCGGTCGGGGTGCTGGTGCTGTTCTCGTTTCAGGATGGCGGCCTGCCGGTGCCGCCCGTCGAGGGCCTGTCGCTGAGATGGTATGCCGATATCCTGACCGATCGCCGTCTGGTCGACGCGCTGACCAATTCCCTGATCGTCGCCATCAGTTCGGGGGCCGTCGCGGTCGTTCTGGGGTTCTGCGCGGCCTATGCGCTGGCGCGGCATGTGCTGCCCGGGGCCGCGCTGCTGCGGGGGCTGCTGATCGCGCCGCTGACCGTCAGTTACCTGATCGTCGGGCTGGGATTGCTGATGGTGATGAACCGTCTCGGGATCGGCCTGTCGCTTTGGACCGCCGGGATCGGGCATGTGGTGATCAATCTGCCGATCTGCTTCGCGATCATCTACGCCTCGATGGGCGCGCAACATAAGAATGCCGAGCGCGCGGCGCGCGATCTGGGTGCAAACGAGGCGCAGGTGGTGCTGCTGGTCACGGTGCCGATGCTCGCGCCCGCGATCCTTGCCGCGTTTTTCCTGTCCGTCACGCTCAGCTGGGACGAGTTCATCATCGCCTTTCTGCTGACCCGCTTCGATGTCACGCTTCCGGTCGAGATCTGGAACCTGCTGCGCTCGGGTCTGTCGCCGCGGCTGAACGCTGTGGGAAGCATCGTGTTTCTCGTTTCGGTCACCACCGTTCTGGTGCTGGAGCTTTTGGTATTCAGGAGGCGCCGGTCATGACGGCCACGGTCACTGTCGAGGCGCTGGATCACTGGTTCGGCGAGCTTCACGCGCTGAAGGATATCGTGCTCGAAATAGAAGCCGGCGAGTATGTCACGCTGCTCGGCCCGTCGGGCTGCGGCAAGACGACCCTGCTGTCGATCCTTGGCGGCTTTCTTGACCCGAGCCGCGGGCGCGTGCTGATCGGGGGCCGCGACATGACGCATGTGCCCCCCGCAAAGCGCCCGACCACCACGATGTTTCAGGACTACGCGCTGTTTCCGCACATGTCGCTGCGCGACAATGTGGCTTTCGGGTTGCGGATGGGCGGGATGGCGCGCCGCGCCCGCCATGCCCGCGCCGACGAGATGCTGGATCTGGTGGGTCTTGCTGCGGATGGCAGCCGCCGCCCGCACGAGCTTTCGGGTGGTCAGCGCCAGAGGGTCGCGCTGGCCCGCGCGCTTGCGGTGCAGCCCGAGGTGCTTTTGCTCGACGAGCCGCTGGGGGCGCTGGACCTCAAGCTGCGGCGCAGCATGCAGGACGAGTTGAAGGCGATCCAGCGCCGGGTCGGGACGACCTTCGTGCATGTCACCCACGATCAGGAAGAGGCCATGGCCATCGCCGACCGGATCGTGGTGATGAATGCCGGCCGGATCGAGGATGCGGGCAGCCCGTCACGTATCTACCGCCGGCCCGCGACGCTTTTCGCCGCCGGTTTCATGGGCGAGATGAACCGCATCCCGGCCCGCACCACCGGCGACGGGATCGAGACGCCGTTCGGCCCGCTCGCGATGGCCGCGCCCGTGACCGGCGATCTGGTGCTCTGCCTGCGCCCCGAGGCGATCCTGCAGGGCGAGGGCACTGCGGGCACGCTCGACATGGGTCGGGCCGAGGTGCTGGACGTGGCCTTTTTCGGGACGCATTGCCGCGCGCATCTGCGCCCCGAGGCGGCGCCCGATCTGGTCCTCGTCGCGCATCTGCCGCCTGCCGATCCGCCCGAGGCGGGCAAGCATCTGACCCTCTCGGCGCAGGCAAAGGATCTGACGCTCTACCCCAAGGAGGCCTGACATGGACCGCGCCCGCCCCGAAGACTGGTACGCCGTCGCGCGCAAGGCCGACGACGTCACCCTGATATCCGAGCCGTTCATCAAGCCGTTCTACCGCTGCAACATGTGGCATGTGCGCGGGCGCGATCGCGACATGCTGATCGATAGCGGCATGGGTGTGATCCCGCTGCGGGAATGGGTGCCGATCGTCACCGAACGCGACCTCACGGCGGTGGCCAGCCACACGCATTTCGATCACATCGGCTGTCACCACGAATTTGCCGACCGCGTGGTGCACCGGGCCGAGGCCGGAATTCTGGCCGACCCCACGAATGCCGCCACGCTGGCGGATCCCTATGTGACCGACGACATCTTCGACAGGTTGCCGCCAGCGCCCTACAGCTCGACCATCTATGCCTTGCGCGCCGCCCCCGCCACGCGGATCGTCGAGGATGGTGACGTGATCGATCTGGGCGACCGGCATTTCGAGGTGATCCACACGCCCGGCCATTCGCCGGGCGGCATCGCGCTGTGGGAGGCGGCGACGGCCACATTGTTTTCGGGTGATATCGTCTATGACGGGCCGCTGATCGAGGACACCTATCATTCTGACGCGCAGGACTATCACCGCTCGATGTGCCGATTGTACGATCTGCCCGTGCGGATCGTACATGCCGGCCACTTTCCCAGCTATGATGGCACCCGTCATCGACGGATCATCCGGGACTGGCTGGATGCCAAGGACGCGACGTGATGGTGCGATGGTCAGAGGGGTCTGTTGCTTGCGGTGTCATCCTGCCCCCTGCCAAAACAGACCCCGGAACACGCAAGGCAAGGGGCCAGGGATCAAGGAATTTGACGTCGTTCCGACCTTGGGTCACAGTTCGCGAATGTTTCGCCCGCACGGATTTCAGACATGACGCGGCCCAGCGGCTTTGATGCACGCAACGCGCGTATTTGCCTTCTGCTGGACGTGGCGCCGTCCCTGCGCTTGCGAGACGTGGCGCAGGATCTGGGCGTGACAGAGATGACGTTGCGCCGGGACGCGGCATCGGGCAAGGCGTGGTTCGCGTGCCAGGGTGGTTTTCTCGTGAAGGCCCGCAGCACCGATTCCTACGATTTCGACGAACAGATGCGGCGCGCCAGCGAGGCCAAGCGGCTCGCGGCGGATCATGCGGCCCTCCTCGTGCCGGATGGTGCCTGCGTGTTCCTCGACACAGGCACGACCCTGCCGCACCTCGCCAGGGCGCTGGCGCGCAGCGGGGTGCGGCGGATCGTGACCCATTGCCTGACCTCGGCCGAACTGTTGCAGGGCCGGACCAATGTGGAGGTCGAGTTCATCGGCGGCCGGCTGCAGAGCCGCACGCGCTCGTGTCACCCGCCCGATCCGCTCGAGGTGCTGAAACCCATGGGGATCGAAATCGGCTTCCTGTCGGCTGGCGGGCTCTGGGAAGGGCGCGAGCTCAGTTGTTCGCACGACTACGAAGTCGCGATCAAGCGCGCGGTGATCGATCTTGCGTGCGAGAGTTGGTCGGTCTTCGATTCCAGCAAGGTCGGCGCGCGGCGCGATTTCCGCTTCGCGGATATCGACGAGATTTCCGGCGTGATCACCGAACACGGCGTCGGGCGCCGCGCCGTGCCACTCGCGGAGAGCGGCTAAAGCATCTGCTTTTTCGCTTGACGACTCCCGGCGGGTCCGTTTGGGTATGGGATAATGTTGTGATCCGAACAGAAATCGGCGCAGCTTTTCCGGTCGTTGGAGGAATGACCGGACATGTTCCAGCCCGGCAGGGCGAAGAGGGAGGAATACCATGAGGATGAATTTCGTTTCACTGGCCGTCGCGACCGTGACCGCCGCGAGCGCAGCTCAGGCGCAGGAGCAGGTGGTCGACACCAGCAACGTTAATCAGGAACTGATCCAGACCGATGAGACCTACTCGATCGCGACGGTCGTGAAAGTCGACGGCATCGCGTGGTTCGACCGCATGCGCGATGGCGTGCAGCAATTCGGCGCGGACACCGACCATGATACATGGATGGTGGGCCCGTCCTCGGCGGACGCGGCGGCGCAGGTGCAGCTTGTCGAAAACCTGATCGCGCAGGGCGTGGACGCCATCGCCATCGTGCCGTTTTCGGTCGAGGCCGTGGAGCCGGTGCTCAAGAAGGCGCGCGACCGCGGCATCGTCGTGATCAGCCACGAGGCGTCGAACATCCAGAACGTGGACTACGACATCGAGGCATTCGACAATCTTGCCTACGGTGCGAAGCTGATGGACGAGCTTGCGGAACAGATGGGCGAGAGCGGCCAGTACGTCGCCACCGTCGGCAGCCTCACCTCGAAGTCGCAGAACGAGTGGATCGACGGCGCCATCGCGCGGCAGAAGGAAGCCTATCCCGACATGGAGATGGTGACCGAGCGCCTCGAGACTTACGACGATGCCAATACCGACTATACCAAGCTCAAGGAAGCGCTGACCGCGCATCCCGACATCGCGGGCATCGTCGGCGGGCCCATGCCCACCTCGGCGGGCGCCGGTCGCCTGATCGCGGAAAGCGGCCTGCAGGGGCAGTTGCACTTCGCGGGCACCGGCCTTCCATCGGTGGCGGGCGACTACATTGCCGGAGGCGACATCAAATACATCCAGTTCTGGGACCCGGCCGTCGCGGGCTATGCGATGAACATGCTTGCCGTCGCCGCGCTGGAAGGGCGTGACGATCAGATCGGCGCGGGCCTGGACCTCGGTCTTCAGGGCTACGAGAACCTGAAGGAAGCGGGCGAAGATCGGCAGAACGTGCTTTACGGCGCGGGCTGGGTCGGCGTGACCGCCGACAACATGGATCAGTACAACTTCTGATCGCGCAGTCGATGGCGGGCGCCGGCAGTCTGCCGCGCGCCCGCGTGGACCGGTCCACCAAATTCATGAGGCCTCTCATGGCATCGCCCCCCTTGATCGAGCTTCGAGGCATTTCGAAGCGTTTCGGTGGCGTTCGCGCGCTGGACGATGTGTCCATGTCCATCGACCGCGCCGAGATCCGCTGCCTTGCCGGAGAGAATGGCTCGGGCAAGTCCACGCTCATCAAGATCGTCTCCGGGGTGTACCAGCCCGACGCGGGCGAGATCCTGATCGACGGTGTCCCGACTGGCCGCCTCGACCCGGCCACCTCGATCGCGCACGGCGTGCAGGTGATATACCAGGACCTGTCGCTGTTCCCGACTCTGAGCGTTATCGAGAACCTGTTTCTCAATACGTATCTGCGCGAGAAGCGCAGCATCGTGGACTGGCGCCGGGGCCGCAGAATGGCCCGCGAGGTGCTGGGGCGGCTGGACGTCGCGTTGGATCTCGACGCCAATGTCGAGACGCTGCCCGCCGCCGGCCGGCAGGTCGTCGCCATCGCCCGCGCGGTGCTTGCCGACGCACGGCTGATCATCATGGACGAGCCGACCACCGCGCTCACGGGGCGCGAGGTCGAGCGGATGTTCCGCATCGTGCGCGACCTGCAGGCGCATGGAATCGCTGTGCTCTTCGTCAGCCACAAGATGCGCGAGATGCTCGAGATAAGCGAGGCGCTGACGGTCTTTCGCAACGGCAAGAAGGTCGACGAAGGCCCCATCTCAGAATTCGACGAGCGCAAGATCACCCACGCCATGACCGGGCGCAACCTGAACACCGGCCATTTCGAGGCCCCGGCCGTCGGTGCCGGGACGACCCCGCGCCTGCGGCTGAAGGATGTCAGTGTCGGCGAGAAGGTGCACGGCGTGTCGCTCGACATCATGCCGGGCGAGGTCGTGGGCCTCTCGGGCCTGATCGGGGCCGGGCGCCAGTCGCTGGTCAAGGCGATCTTCGGCCTGCGCCGGGATCTGACCGGCGCGATGGAGATCGACGGTCGGCCGCTGGCGCCGAGGTCGGTGTCCGATGCCATCGACGCGGGCGTGGCCTACGTTCCCGAGGACCGCCTGTCCGAAGGCCTGTTCCTCGACCGCTCGATCCGCGACAACGCGATCTCGGCGGCGATGGACCGCTACGCTCCGCGTCTCTGGATCGATAACGCGCGGGCACGCGCCGAGACCGAAGCCATGTTCGCCGACATGCAGATCAGCGCGCCGGGTACCGAGGTCGCGGTCTCGACGCTGTCGGGCGGCAACCAGCAACGCGTGGTGATCGGGCGCTGGCTGATGACCGATGCGAAGCTCTTGATGCTCAATGGTCCGACCGTGGGGGTCGACGTGGGATCGAAAGAGCAGATCCACGCGATCATCCATGGCTTGACACGTGACAAGGGTCTCGCCGTGATCATGATCTCGGATGACATTCCCGAGTTGGCGGCGAACTGCAACCGCGTGCTGACGATGGCCGACGGTCGCCTGACCGGAGAGCTGTCCGGCGATACCCTGACCGAAGACGCGCTCGACGCTGCGCTGGCCAGTACGACCCGGAGGGAAACGGCATGAAACTGTTCGGCAGCGCCGACGCCATCATCGCGCTGATCCTTGTCGTCGCGATGATACTGATCGGCCTCATAAATCCCGCCTTCTGGCAGTTGTCCAACATCTTCAGCCTGCTGAAATCCAACGTGGTCATCGGTCTGATGGCGCTCGGCGTTCTCCTGGTGATGATCTCTGGCGGCATCGACGTGTCGTTTACGGCCTTCGCGGTGGCCGGGATGTACCTGGTGGTCCGCGTGATGGTGGCCATCGACTATGATGGGGTGATCCTGCCGTTCCTGGCGGCCTCGCTGATCGGCGGACTGCTGGGCCTGATGAACGCGGGCATCATCCACAAGTTCAGTATGATCCCGCTGATCGTGACGCTCGGCACGGCGTCGGTTGTGCGCGGGCTGTTGCTGGGGCTCGCGGGGACGTCGAATGTCAACATCAACCAGATGCCCGACGCGCTGATCGCCCTGGGCCGCACCGACATAGTGACGCTGGAGCGCGCGAACGGCTCGACGTTCGGTCTTACTGCGATGATCGTTCTCTACCTCGCGGTTGCGGTGATCATGCACCTTGTGCTGACGCGCACGATGATCGGCCGCTCGGTCTATGCCTACGGCGCCGATGCCGAGGCGGCCAAGCGCGTTGGCTTCAACACCGGGCGCACGATGATCTTCGTCTACTGCACAGCGGGGGCGCTCGCGGGTTTTGCCGGCCTGCTGCACTCGTCGATGATCTGGCTCGCCAATCCCCGCGACTTCGTCGGGCTCGAACTCGACGTGATTGCCGCTGTCGTGCTGGGCGGGGCGTCGATCTTCGGCGGCCGCGGGACGGTGCTGGGGACCGTCCTCGGTGTCTTCATTCTCGTGATGATCCAGAACTCACTGATCCTCATGGGCATCGACACGACCTGGCAGCGTGTCGTCGTGGGCGGCATGTTGATCGTCGCGGTTGCGGTGACGGCGCTGCGCGACCGCCGCGCGCCGGTTTGAGACGGGAGGACTTGACATGAGCCAGACCAACACCCCGCAGTCCGGCGGCGGCAGCCTGAAGGGCGCGATCCTGCGCGCGGGCGGGCATACCAACGTGCAACTGGGCGTGATCTGCCTGCTTATCCTCGTGTCGATGACGGCGGCGCGCCCGCAGATGTTCCTGTCGGCCTACAATTTCGAGTCCATGGCCTTCTTCATGCCCGAACTGGGCATTCTGTCGGTGGCGATGATGATCGCGATGCTGACGGGCGGCATCGACCTTTCCATCGTAGGCGTCGCGAACCTCGCCGGCATTACGGCCGGCACCGTGTTCGGTTACGTCGCGGGCGAGGCGGGAGCCGGTTCGCTGGGCGTTGCGCCGGTGATCCTCGGCGTGGGCGTGGGCCTTCTGGTCGGCGTTCTCGCGGGGCTTCTGAACGGGCTTCTGATCTCCGGGCTGAAGATCACGCCGATCCTTGCCACGCTGGGGACGGGTCAGGTCTACATCGGGCTGTGCCTCGTGCTGACCGGCGGGCCGGCAATCGTGGGCTTCCCGTCGGGCTGGACCTGGCTCGGCAACGGCAAGATCGCGTCGATCCCGGTGCCGCTGCTGCTGTTCGTGGTGCTGTGCGTGGGGCTGTCGCTGCTGCTGTCGCGCACCTCGTTCGGTCTCAGGCTCAAGCTGATCGGCAGCAACCCCAAGGCCGCGATGTATACCGGGATCGAGCGCGGGCGCATGATAATCTGGTCCTACATGCTGACCGGGGGTCTGGCGGCGATGGCGGGGATCCTGTTGTCGGCGCGCATCAATGCGGCCAAGTCCGATTACGGCGCATCCTACCTGCTGCAGGCGGTGCTGATCGCGGTGCTGGGTGGAACCAACCCGACGGGGGGCAAGGGCAATGTGCTGGGCGTCGCGCTGGCGGTGATCTCTCTCACGCTGCTGTCGTCGGGCTTCCAGATGATGCGCGTGTCGAACCACCTGATCGACTTTGTCTGGGGCGCGTTCCTGATCGCCGTAATCGCCATCAATTCCTTCCGTGGCAGAAAGGCAGGCTGAGCATGTCCGTCTCGATACCCCTCACGCCCGAGGCCTTTGGCCCGGCCGAACGCGTTGTTGCGCAGAGTGGCGAGTTCACCGTCGCGGCGTGGCGCACCGGTCTCGGAATTGAAATGCTGCGTATCGCAAACGGGCGTGGCCATGTCGATGTGCTGCCGTTCATGGGGCAGATGGTCTGGGACGCGGTTTTCGACGGCGTGCGCCTGACGATGGACAGCGCGTTCCCCGAGCCGCGCCCGGCGACCTCGATCGTCGAGACCTACGGCTGTCTCGCCTATCACAGCGGCCTGCTGCGCAACGGCTGTCCGGCGCCCGAGGACGATCATCCGCTGCACGGAGAGATGCCGTGCAAGCGCATGGACAGCGCGCGGCTGGAGTTCGAGACCGACGCGGACGGCGCGCCGGTGGTGCGTGTCGCGGGGCATGTCGATCACGTGCTGGGCTTCGGCCCGAACTACCGCGCGCGGCCTTCGGTCACCGTGGATGCGGGCACGACCATCGCCATGGGCATGCAGGTCGAGAACCGCTCGGCCCTGCCGATGGAACTGATGTACATGGCGCATGTCAACTTCGCCTTCGTCGCAGACGGCGTGATCCACCAAGCCGCGCCGTTCTCGCCGACGCGTACGCGCGTGCGCTCGCAGGTGCCCGCGCATGTCGTGACGACCGATGCCTACCACGCCTTTCTCGAAGAGTTGGGCGCGCGCCCCGAGGCGGGGCGCATCCTCGATCGACCCGAACGCTGGGACCCCGAGCAGGTGATTTACGTGGACGCGCCGGGCACGGACGAGGACGGGCTGACCCACGCGATGCTGAAGCGGCCCGGGGGCGACGGGTTCGTGATGCGCTATGCACCGTCAGAGTTCCCGCGCCTTGGCCGCTGGATTCTGCACGGCGCCGACGCCACGGTCGCGGCCTTTGCGCTTCCGGCCACCTGCGAGCCCGAGGGCTATCTTGCGGAGAAGGCCAAAGGCAACATCGCGACGCTCGCGCCGGGGCAAACCCGTGGCTTCACGGCGCGGTTCGGGTACATCACAGCCGACGAGGCCGCCGCGCTGTCGGAAAAGATCGCTGCCCTGGGCGGCCAGGACGAGGACCGAGCACATGGCTGATCGCATCGCCGTCGTCGGATCGAACATGGTCGATCTCGTCACCTACATAGAGCGTATGCCGAACCCGGGCGAAACGCTCGAAGCGCCGGACTTTGCGCAAGGCTTCGGGGGAAAGGGCGCCAATCAGGCCGTCGCCGCCGCTCGGCTGGGCGCCAGGGTGGCGATGGTCACCTGCGTGGGCGACGACCTTTTCGGGCCGCGAACGCGTCAGAACTTGGCCGATAACGGCATCGACGTGACCCATGTCCGCACGGTCGCCGGCGCGCCCTCGGGCGTCGCGCCGATCTTCGTGGAGCCCGACGGCGAGAACGCGATCCTGATCGTGAAGGGCGCGAACGGGAATCTCTCGGGCGAAGACATCGAGGCCGCCGCCGATACGCTGAAGGGCTGCGACGCGATCCTGTTGCAGCTCGAGGTGCCCTTGCAGACGGTCTATGACGCGGTAGCCTTCGGGGCGAAACACGGCGTGCAGACAATCCTCAACCCGGCGCCGGCGCATCCCGACCTGGAGATCTCGAAGCTCGATGGACTCGACTGGTTCTGCCCGAACGAGAGCGAATTGGCGCAGCTGTCGGGGATGCCCACGGACACCGACGATGCGGTGCTCGAGGCCGCGCGGGCGCTGATCTCACGCGGTATCCGCAACGTGATCGTGACGCTCGGCGGACGCGGCGCGCGGCTCATCACCGCCGACGACGTCGTGCAGATCGCGCCGGTGAAGGTCGATGCCGTTGACACGACCGGCGCCGGCGACGCCTTCATCGGCAGCTTCGCACGGTTTCTCTCGGGCGGCGCGTCCCCCGAGGAGGCGCTGTCGCGCGCGGCGCGTTATGCGGCGCACTCGATCACCGGGCGCGGCACCCAGTCGAGCTATGCCGACCTTGCCGGGTTCGACGCCTTCTGCCGCGAGATCGGGGAGGGCTGAGGCATGGCCGGGCCGACCTTTCTCGGCATCGATGTGGGCACCGGCAGCGCCCGCGCGGGGCTGTTCGACGCCTCGGGCGCGCTCTTGGGACGCGGGTCCGAGGCAATCGTGACGCACCGCCCGCGCGAGGGTTTCGCCCAGCAGGCCAGCATCGATATCTGGCGCGCCGTGGTCGCCGCCGTCCGTGCGGCACGCGCCGAGGCGGGCAACGTCAAGGTCGCCGCGCTGGCCTTCGACGCGACCTGTTCGCTGGTTGTGTCGGGCGCGGACGGCCCCGTGTCGGTCGATCCCGACGGTGCCACCGGGCAGGACGTGGTGCTCTGGATGGATCACCGCGCTGTCGGCGAGGCGCACGACATCAACGCGACCGGGGGGGAGCCGCTGACCCGCGTGGGGGGAACCATCTCGCCCGAGATGCAGATGCCGAAGCTGCTGTGGTTCAAGCGAAACCTGCCCGATGTGTGGCGCTCGGCACAGGCTTTCCGCGACCTGCCGGACTGGCTCGTATACCGGGCGACAGGAAGCGACGCGCGTTCGGTCAACGCGCTTGTCTGCAAATGGGGCTACCTGGGTGAGCGCGGCCTCGCCGGCGAGGGCTGGGACGACAGCTTTCTCGCCGCCATCGGGCTCGGCGACCTGGCCGGGCACGGCCATGCACGCATCGGCACGGACCTCGTGTTGCCGGGACGCCCGGCGGGGGCGTTGTCCGACACGGCAGCACAGGAGCTGGGCCTCACACCGGGTCTGCCCGTCGCCGCGGGCATGATCGACGCCTATGCCGGTGCGCTTGGCACTCTGGGCGTCCGCTCCGCGGCTGATGATGCGCTCGGCGCGCGGCTCGCGCTGATTGCGGGCACCTCGGCCTGCCACATCGTCGAGACCGACACCGCCATGCCGGTGCCCGGAGTCTGGGGGCCGTATCCGCAGGTCCTCACGCCCGGGCGCGTGGCGCTCGAGGCGGGGCAGTCGGCGGCGGGTGCCCTGCTCGACGCGGTGATGGCGCGGCACGGGGCCTCGACCGGCATGAGCGGCGGGGCCTCCGGCGCGGCGGTGCTGTCGGACCGGCTCGACGCGCTGGCCCCCGAGGGCAGGCATGTCCGGGCCTCGCTGACCCGTGCGCGCCACGTGCAGCCCGACTTTCACGGCAACCGGGCGCCGCTCGCCGATCCCGAACGGCGCGGGATGATCGTGGGCCTCACGCTCGAGACCGGGACAGACGATCTTGCGCTGGACTACCTCGCCACAGTGCAGGCGCTGGCCTACGGCACCCGCGCGATACTCGACGCGATGGAGGTTCGGGGCATCACCATATCGGAAATCGTGGTGAGTGGCGGACTGGCCGCCAATGCCGATTATTTGGTGGCGCATGCCGACGCGACGGGCTGCCGCGTTCTGGTGCCGGAGGGCGAAGAGCCCGTGCTGCGCGGCGTCGCCATCGCAGCCGCCGTGGCCGCCGGTGCCTTCTCCGACCTGTCCGAGGGCGCGAGGGCGATGGCGGGTCCGGCCCGCACCTTATGGCCCGACCCGGCCCTGCGCGCGTACCACGACCGAAAATTTGCGGTTTTCAAAGCCATGCAGGCGCATTTCGACGACGTGCGCCGCCTGATGGCCGAAGAGGATGAACACACCGCCGCACCCAACGGCCGAGAGGACTGACCATGTTGCACACCAAGGATGACCGGGCGACCGCGCAGGTCGACACAGGATCGGGCACCCTGCCTGCGACCCGCGATGCCGGACCGGGCCGTAATCCGGGCATGTCACTCGATCTGTCGATGTTCGAGGGGCACGCCGTCAACCGGTCCGCCGCCGAACGGCGCGCGGCCACGCTTGGCACGCGGCGCGCGATCAAGAAACAGCACCAGGCCGCGTGGCTCGTGAACGCGATTCGCTGCGTGGACCTCACGACGCTTTCGGGCGATGATACCGAGGGCAAGGTGCGGCGCCTCTGCGCCAAGGCCCGCAATCCCATCGCCACCCGCATCGCCGAGGGGCTTGGCATTGCCGACATGGACCTGAGGGTGGGTGCGGTCTGCGTCTACCCGACGATGGTACCGCATGCGTTGGATGCGCTCGACGGCTCCGGCGTCGCGGTGGCCAGCGTCGCCACCGGTTTTCCCGCAGGTCTGATGCCCCTCGATTTGCGTCTGAGAGAGATCGAGTGGACCGTGGCGCAGGGCGCACACGAAATCGACATCGTCATCACGCGCGAGCATGTATTGAGGCAGGATTGGGCCGCGCTCCACGACGAGATCGCGCAGATGCGCGCGGCCTGCGGTGACGCGCACATGAAAGCCATCCTGGCCACGGGTGACCTGCAGACCCTGCGCAACGTCTATGCCGCGTCGATCGTCGCGATGCAGGCGGGGGCGGACTTCATCAAGACCTCGACCGGCAAGGAGGCCGTGAACGCCACGCTGCCTGTCAGCCTTGTGATGCTCCGCGCCTTGCGCGACTACGGCGAGGCGACCGGCTACCGGATCGGCTTCAAGCCCGCGGGGGGGATGAAGCAGGCGAAGGAGGCGCTGGCCTGGCAGATCCTCATGAAGGAGGAGCTTGGCCGTCCCTGGCTGGAGCCGGAGCTGTTTCGTTTCGGAGCGTCCTCCATGCTTGGCGACATCGAATGCCAGCTCGAACACCATGTCACGGGGCGCTACGCCGCCTCGCATCGCCACGCCGCGTCGTAAGGGGGCCGTCATGAGCATTCAGGAGATTTTGAAGGACATGAGTTACGGACCCGCGCCGGAAGATTCCAGGATCGTGCAGGGCTGGCTCGACTCGCACCGCGACGGGTTCGGCCATTTCATTGATGGCGCCTTCACCGCGCCGGGCGAGATGTTCGAGGTTGGCAACCCGGCGACGGGCCAAACCATCGCGAACGTCACGCAAGGCTCCGCCGGGGATGTCGACGCGGCTGTGAATGCGGCGCGCAAGGCGCAGAAATCGTGGGCGAAGCTGTCCGGCCACGCGCGCGCGCTCTACCTGTACGCCATCGCGCGGCACGTCCAGCAGCATGCGCGCTTCCTCGCCGTGCTGGAGACCATGGACAACGGCAAGCCGATCCGCGAGACCCGCGATATAGACGTGCCGCTGTTGGCGCGGCATTTCTACCACCACGCAGGGTGGGCCGAGATCGCCGAGGACGAACTTCCGGGCATGAAACCCTACGGCGTGTGTGGCCAGATCATCCCGTGGAATTTCCCGCTGCTGATGCTCTCGTGGAAAATCGCGCCCGCGCTCGCCGCCGGAAACACGGTGGTCCTGAAGCCGGCCGAATACACACCGCTGACGGCGCTGGCCTTCGCCGAGATTTGCGCCGAAGTCGGCCTGCCCGCGGGCGTGGTCAATATCGTCACGGGTGACGCAGAGACCGGTGGCGCCATCGTCGGGCACGACGGTATCGACAAGGTGGCCTTCACCGGCTCGACCGAGGTCGGCAAGACCATCCGACGCCAGACCGCCGGGTCGGGCAAGGGCCTGACGCTGGAGCTGGGCGGAAAGTCGCCTTTCGTCGTGTTCGCCGACGCCGATCTGGACGCGGCGGTCGAGGGCGTGGTGGACGCGATCTGGTTCAACCAGGGCGAAGTTTGCTGCGCGGGCGCCCGCATCCTCGTGGCCGAAGCGGTGGCCGAACGCTTCGAGACCCTGCTCGCCCGACGGATGGACACGGTCGTCGTGGGCGATCCCCTCGAAAAGGGGACCGACATGGGCGCGATCGTGCATCCCGTGCAACTCGCGCGGATCAGGGACCTCGTCTCGCAGGGCAAAGCCGAGGGCGCGACACTCCGGCAGGGCTCCGCGCCCGATGGCTGTTTCTATCCGCCGACGCTTGCGACCAACGTACAGCCCGCCAGCGTGCTCTCGACCGAGGAGATCTTCGGCCCCGTCGTGACGCTGACGACCTTTCGCACGCCGTCCGACGCCATCGACCTGGCGAACAATACCCGCTATGGCCTTGCAGCGTCGATCTGGTCGGAAAACGTGAACCTCTGCTTTGACATTGCCGCGCAAGTAAAAGCGGGCGTGGTCTGGATCAATTGCACGAACGTGCTGGACGCGGGCGCGGGCTTCGGCGGCTACCGCGAAAGCGGGTTCGGCCGCGAAGGTGCGCGCGAGGGCATGCGCGCATACCTCAAGACACCGGCGCCGCAGGGCACGGCCGCCGAGCTACCCGATCTCAGCGCGGTTCCGCACGGAGGCGGCGTAGCGGACGCCGTGGACCGAACGGCAAAGCTCTATATCGGCGGCAAGCAGGCGCGACCCGACTCTGGGTATGCCTATACCGTTGAAGGTGCGAGCGGGCCGCTGGGGCTCGCCGGGCTCGGCAACCGCAAGGACATCCGCAACGCGGTCGAGGCCGCCTCGAAGGCTGGCGGTTGGGGCAAGGCCACAGGCCACAATCGCGCGCAGGTGATCTATTACCTGGGCGAGAACATCTCGGCACGCGCGGACACGTTCGTGGCGCGACTGGAGTCTTTTGGCCTGAAGAGCGCTGCTGCCAAGGCCGAGGTCGAGACCGCGATCCGTCGCTGCTTCTGGTACGCGGCACAGGCCGACAAGTTCGACGGGGCAGTGCATCAGACCAAATCGGCGCACATAACGCTGGCCATGCACGAGCCTCTGGGCATCATGGGCCTCGTTTGTCCGACGGGCCAGCCGCTTCTCGGCGTACTCAGCCTCGCACTCCCTGCCATCGCCATGGGCAACAGCGTGGTCGCGGTGCCATCACAGGCGCATCCGCTGGCAGCGACCGATCTCTATCAGGTGCTTGAAACATCCGACGTGCCTGCCGGCGTGGTGAACATCGTCACCGGACCGCGCGACGAACTGGCCAGGACGCTGGCGCAGCACGACGGCGTCTCCGGCATGTGGTATGTCGGCGGGGCCGAGAGCGCCGCGATGGTAGAGGCCGAGAGCGCAGGCAACCTCAAGCAGACCTGGACCGAGATCGACGGGGCCCGTGACTGGTCGGGCAGAGAGGGGCAGGGTCGCGCCTTTTTGCACCGCGCCACGCAGGTGAAGAATATCTGGCTCCCTTACGGAGAGTGACACCAACCAGCGCGGCCGAACCGCGCGCACGACTGTCTGACAGTGCCCTTGGGACGGATTCGATACCAGTGGCCTCGGCCTGTGACTCCCGCGGGGTTCTCTTGAAATCGTTGATGTGAGTCACTGTCGTCGAAAGACGGAGGTTTCGATGGCAGTGGCGATCACATGGACATCGAGCGCGTCAAGCGCGATCCTGTCGAACACGCGCCCGCCGGCGATCACCGCGCGGGGGAGGCGCAGTGTCCCGAGCCCTTCGAGCGGGTTCCCTACCTCTCACATATCGGTTACATGACGGCCGATGAGGTTGCCGAAGGTCTGGAGGCGGGAGACGGACGCGCTTGTGGGCGCCAGCCCCTGATCGATCCGGATCTCCGCCTGGCGGGCCTAGAGATGGGCTCGTCGCGGCTTCGGGCCGTCTCGCGCGGCAAAGCGGCCCTTTCGTCTGATCTGGACGCAGGTCAGGCACCGGAGGGCAGTTTGGTGATGGAGTCCATTTTCGTGTGCGGCTCGTGTGTGCAATGAGTCGTCTTAGAGCGGCAGCTTCGGGGATATTGGGGCGTGCTCCAGCGTGGCAGGACCCAAAGACAACAGTTTGAAGATACAAAAAATGGAAATAAATCAAAACGCTAGATTATCCTGTGCGCCGATGATGGACTGGACGGACCGGCACTGTCGGTATCTGCATCGCCAGTTGAGCCGGCATGTTCTGCTTTATACCGAGATGGTGACCGCTCCGGCTCTGGTGCGGGGTGGTGCGGTGCATCTGCTGGAGCATAGCCCCGGGGAGCATCCCGTCGCGTTGCAACTGGGCGGGTCCGATCCGTATGAATTGGCGCAGGCCGCGCGGCTGGGGGCGCAGGCGGGGTATGACGAGATCAACCTCAATTGCGGCTGTCCGTCGGACCGCGTGCAGTCTGGCACCTTCGGGGCGGTGCTGATGACGCGGCCTGAGCGTGTCGCGGAGTGTGTTGCCGCCATGCGTGAGGCAGTCGATATCGACGTGACCGTGAAGTGCCGCATAGGGGTGGACGATCAGGACCCCGAGACGGTGCTGCCCGCGTTTCTCGAACAGATCGCCGGGGCGGGGTGCAACCGCGTGATCATCCATGCGCGCAAGGCGTGGCTGCAGGGGCTGAGCCCGAAACAGAACAGGGATGTGCCGCCGCTTGATCCCGATCTCGTGTTGCGGATGAAGCGGATGTTTCCCGGGCTGCACATCTCGATCAATGGTGGTGTTGCCTCACTCGACGAGGCGCAGCAGTTTCTCGATGCAGGCCTTGACGGGGTGATGGTGGGCCGCGCGGCCTATCACCAGCCGGCGGATATCCTGTGCGCGGCGGACCGTCGGATCTTTGTGGCGACCACGCCCGACACGACCCCGGAAGACGCGGTGCACGCGATGCTGCCCTATATCGAGGCGCATCTGGCGGGCGGCGGCAAGCTGCATCAGGTCACGCGGCACATGCTGGGTCTGTTCGCGGGTCGGCCGGGGGCGCGGGCCTGGCGCCGTGTGCTGTCGGAAGGCGCGACCCGTCCCGGGGCGGGGCCGGATCTTGTCGAGACGGCTTTGGGCGAGGTCGCGGCCTTCGCCTGACGGCCTCTGACGCCATCAGCACCGGTTGCGTTCATTCGAATTCACGCGACCTGTACCAGCGGTCTGATTTCACATGTTCGAGAAGCTGAAAACCGGTCCCCACTTTTGAGCGACATGCTTTAAAACTCCTGCACGCCGCCCTGTTGCCACGGTTTCACCAGATTGCCGAAGCGGGTGAACTGGTCTTCGAAGCTCAGCTCGACCGTGCCGATGGGGCCGTGACGCTGCTTGCCGATGATCACCTCGGCCTTGCCGTGCAGCCGCGCCATGGCCTCTTGCCATTCGGCCATCTTGTCCATCTCGTGATCGCCGGGCTTCTCGCGTTCCTTGTAATACTCTTCGCGGAAAACGAACATCACCGCGTCCGCGTCCTGCTCGATCGAGCCGGATTCGCGCAGGTCAGACAGTTGCGGGCGCTTGTCCTCGCGGTTCTCGACCTGACGGCTGAGCTGCGACAGCGCGATGACCGGGATGTTGAGCTCCTTGGCGATGGCCTTGAGCCCCATGGAAATCTCGCCGATCTCCTGCACCCGGTTCTCGGCCGAACCGCGCACCAGTTGCAGGTAGTCGACGATCAGCACGTCAAGCCCGTGGGTCCGCTTGAGACGCCGCGCCCGCGCCGCGATCTGCGCGATCGGGATGGCGGCGGTGTCGTCGATATAGAGCGGGCAGGATTCGAGCGTCTTGGCCGCCTCGACGAAGCGGCGGAATTCTTCCTCGTCCATGTCGCCCTGACGGATCTTGTGCGACGAGATTTCGGAGGCCTCCGACAGCACCCGGCTGGCCAGCTGTTCGGCGCTCATTTCCAGCGAGAAGAAGCCGACGACACCGCCATCCACCGCGCCTTCGGTGCCGTCAGGGCGCACGCCGCGGCGATACGAGCGGGCGATGTTGAAGGCGATGTTGGTCGCCAGCGAGGTCTTGCCCATCGACGGGCGCCCGGCGAGGATCAGAAGGTCGGAATTGTGCAGACCCCCGAGCTTCTGGTCGAGATCCGTCAGCCCGGTGGAAATGCCGGCCATGCCGCCCTCGCGCTGATAGGCGGCGTTGGCCACGTTGACGGCATCGGTGACCGCCTTGAGAAAACTCTGGAAGCCGGACTCGGACTTGCCCTTTTCGGCGAGCAGATAAAGCTTCTGCTCGGCCTCGACGATCTGGTCGCCGGGTTCGCTGTCGACATTGACCCGCGCCGCCTTGCCGGCGATGTCATGGCCGAGCGAGATCAGTTCGCGCCGGATCGCCAGATCATAGATCATCTGCGCGTAATCGCGCGCCGCATAGGTCGATATGGCCGCGCCGGCGAGGGTCACGAGGTAATTGGCCCCGCCCAGTTCCTTCAGCCCCTCGTCGTCTTCGAGAAAGGTGCGCAGCGTGACCGGCGAGGCCAGCGTGTTGCGGGTGATCCGGGCCGCCGAGGTCTCGAAGATGCGGGCATGGACGGGGTCGTAGAAATGCTGCGGCCCGATGATCTGCGCGATGCGGTCGTAGATATCGTTATTGGTCAGGATCGCACCGAGGATCTGCTGTTCGGCCTCGATCGAATGCGGCACGGTCTCGGCGGACTGGATCTCGGTTCCGGTGGCGTTGAAGACGCTGACCTCGTTCATCCCTGCTGTCCCCGTTGTCATTTGCTGCGATTTCGCTGCTTCTACGCCAGATCAGGCCGTGGTGCCACGTGCAGAGATCTGTGCGTGACCCTGGGGATAAGTGATGGATAACGTCGGACCCGCCAACGGGTCGAGACGCCTGCCACTGCATCATGCGTCAGCACTTATACCCACCACAATATATTGGAGGCATCTTCGATTCGTTGCAACGACTATCCCCAGCATCGCCGCCGGAATTTATTTTCTGTTCATCTCCTGCCACTTACGGGGATCGTTCAGGAACACCTCGACCTTGTCGAGCGTGCCCGTCCCGAAAGCGCCTTGCGCGCGGGCCTCCGAGAGCACGTCCCACCAGGTGCAAAGGTGATGCAGCCGAACCCCGTGATCGGCCAGCCGCGTCTCGGTCTCGGGGAAGATGCCGTAATAGAAGATCACGGCCGTATGCGCGCAACTCGCCCCAGTCTCGCGGATGGCATCGACGAAGCTGAGCTTCGAGCCGCCATCGGTCGTCAGATCCTCGACCAGCAGCACGCGGTCACCGTCGCCCATGACCCCCTCGATCCGGGCATTGCGGCCGTAGCCCTTGGGTTTCTTGCGCACATAGGTCATCGGCAGGGCAAGCCGTTCGGCCATCAGGGCCGCGAAGGGGATGCCGGCCGTCTCGCCGCCGGCGATATTGTCGAAGGCCTCGAACCCGGCCTCGCGCATCACGGTTACAGCGAGGAAATCCATCAGCGTGCTGCGGATGCGGGGAAACGAAATCAGCTTGCGGCAGTCGATATAGGTCGGCGAGGGCAGGCCCGAGGCCAGTGTGAAAGGCTCGTCCGCGTTGAAATGCACCGCCTCGATCTCCAGCAGCATGCGGGCGGTGAGGCGGGCGATCTCGGTGCGATCAGGGTAGGTTGCGGGGATCATGGATCGGTCCTTGTGGCGGGCGGTGTGCCGAAGAGCGTCAATGCCTCCGGCGGGGATGTTTCTGCCAAGAAGAAAGTCAGGTCACGTGCCAGTGCAGCGCGAATCCGGGGTCGAAGACGGTCACGGGGCCATCGCCGGTCTCGATCCGGGCGGGGTAGGGCACCGCGTCGCCCTTGGTCAGGGTCATGGTCGTGTCGTTGGGCGCAAGCCCGTAGAAGGCGGGACCGTTGAGCGAGGCGAAGGTTTCGAGCCGGTCAAGCGCGCCCGCGTCCTCGAAGACCTGCGCCAGGATCGACAGGGTGTTGGTCGCGGTAAAGCAGCCGGCGCAGCCACAGGCGCTTTCCTTGGCGGGGTCGGTATGCGGCGCGCTGTCAGTGCCGAGGAAAAACCGCGGATCGCCCGAGGTTGCCGCGGAGATCAGGGCAAGCCGGTGCTCTTCGCGCTTGGCGACCGGCAGGCAGTAGTAATGCGGTTTGATCCCGCCCACGAGGATGTGGTTGCGGTTGATGACCAGATGATGCGTGGTGATCGTCGCGCCGAGATCGCGGGGCTGAGACGCCACATAGTCCACCGCGTTGCGGGTGGTGACATGCTCCATCACCACGCGCAGCCCGGGCGTGGCGCGGCGCAGGGGATCGAGCACGCGGTCGATGAACACCGCCTCGCGGTCGAAAATGTCCACCTCCGGGTCGGTCACCTCGCCATGCACGCAAAGCGGCAGGCCGATCTCGGCCATCTTGTCGAGCACGCCGCGGACCTTTTCGAAATCGCGCACGCCCGAGGCGGAATTGGTGGTGGCCCCGGCCGGGTAGAGCTTGACCGCCGAAATCAGGCCCTCGGCATGGGCTGCGGCGACGTCGGCCGGATCGGTCGCCTCAGTCAGGTAGAGCGTCATCAGCGGGGTGAAACTCAACCCCTCGGGCAGCGCCGCCATGATCCGGTCGCGATAGGCGCGGGCGTCACGCGCGGTGACGACCGGCGGCACGAGGTTGGGCATGATGATCGCCCGGGCAAAGTGCCGCGCGGTTTCGGGCAGGACGGCGCGCAGCATCGCGCCATCGCGCAGGTGCAGGTGCCAGTCATCGGGGCGGCGGAGGGTCAGCGACGTCGTCATGGTTTTCGCGCATACACAATCGCGGGGGCCAAGACCAGAGGCGCAAGAGGCCGCGCGGGGTTTTGGCCGGATCGGCGCGCGCGCTTGACCGCGCCGCCTGTGCCATGCACTTGATGGCTGTGACAGATCAATCACGGAGGTCGACAGGTGCAACACCCCACATCCATCGGCGCGGTTCAGGACATGCTGGCCGGGCAGGATTACATCTGCGGGCGCGCGCTTGGCACCGTGACATTTCTCGCCCTCACGCTGGGGCGACCGTTGTTTCTGGAGGGTGAGGCCGGCACCGGCAAGACCGAGATCGCCAAGGCCCTTGCGGCGGGCATGGGCCGGCGGCTCATCCGGTTGCAATGCTACGAGGGGCTGGATACCGCGAGCGCCGTCTACGAGTGGAATTTCGCCGAACAGATGATCGCCATCCGCACCGCCGAGGCCTCGGGCGGCGTGGATCGCGGGCATCTCAAGGATGAGCTGTTCACCGAAGCGTATCTGGTCGAGCGTCCGCTGTTGCAGGCGATGCGCCCGCAGGCCGGTGGCGCGCCGGTGCTGCTGATCGACGAGATCGACCGCACCGATGCGCCCTTCGAGGCGTTCCTGCTGGAGGCGCTGTCGGATTATCAGGTGACGATCCCCGAGCTGGGCACGATCCACGCCCCCGAGCCGCCGATCGTGATCCTGACCTCCAACCGCACGCGCGAGGTGCATGACGCGCTGAAGCGCCGCTGTCTGTATCACTGGGTCGATTACCCCGATTTCGACCGCGAGATCGAGATCCTGCATGCCCGCGCACCCGAGGCCTCCGAACAGCTCAGCCGCGAGGTGGTGGCCTTCGTACAGGCCCTGCGCAGCGAGGATCTGTTCAAGAAACCCGGTGTGGCCGAGACCATCGACTGGGCCAAGTGCCTGCTTGCGCTCGACGTGATCAGCCTCAGCCCCGAGGTGATCGCGGACACCTTGGGCGCGATCCTGAAATATCAGGATGACATCGCCAGAATGCAGGGATCCGAGGCCAAGCGCATTCTGGACGAGGTGCGCGCGGGACTCGACGCGTGACGGGCGACCTGCAGGCCGCCGGACAGCGCGACATCGCGATTGCAGCCCGCCGCGCGGGGATGCAAGCTGACATCGCGAACACCGGCGGCGCGTGCGGGATCGGACGTCATTTGGGAGGATGAGGATGAACGACGACCAGACCGAACAACAACGTCAAGCGGCGCTGAACTATCACGAATTTCCCAAACCCGGGAAACTGGAGATCCGCGCGACCAAGCCGATGGCCAATGGTCGCGATCTGGCGCGCGCCTACAGCCCCGGCGTGGCCGAGGCCTGTCTCGAGATCAAGGCCGATCCCAAGGCCGCGAGCCGCTTCACCGCGCGCGGCAACCTTGTCGCGGTGGTCACCAATGGCAGCGCCGTTCTTGGGCTCGGCAATATCGGCCCGCTCGCCTCCAAGCCGGTGATGGAGGGCAAGGCGGTCCTGTTCAAGAAATTCGCGGGCATCGATTGCTTCGATATCGAGCTTGACGAGACCGACCCCGAGAAACTGGCCGATATCGTCTGCGCGCTCGGGCCCACCTTCGGGGCGATCAACCTCGAGGACATCAAGGCGCCCGACTGCTTCACCGTCGAGCGGATCTGCCGCGAGCGCATGGATATCCCCGTCTTTCACGACGACCAGCACGGCACGGCGATCGTCGTGGGGGCCGCCGCGACCAACGCGCTGCATGTCGCCGGAAAACGCTTCGAGGATATCAAGATCGCCTCGGCGGGCGGCGGTGCGGCGGGCATCGCCTGTCTCAACATGCTGGTCAAGCTGGGCGTGAAGCGCGAGAATATCTGGCTGTGCGACATTCACGGTCTGGTCCATGAAGGCCGCGCCGAGGACATGAACCCCGAAAAGGCGGCCTTCGCGCAGGATAGCGACCTGCGCCGGCTCGACGAGGTGATCGCGGGCGCGGACCTGTTCCTGGGGCTGTCGGGGCCGAATGTGGTGACGCCCGACATGGTGCGCAGCATGGCGGCGTCGCCGATCATTTTCGCGCTTGCCAATCCATATCCCGAGATCATGCCCGACCTCGCGAAAGCCGCCGTCCCGGATGCGATCATCGCCACGGGGCGGTCGGATTTTCCCAATCAGGTCAACAACGTGCTGTGCTTTCCGTTCATCTTTCGCGGGGCGCTCGACGTGGGCGCGACAGAGATCAACGACGCGATGCAAATCGCCTGCGTGCAGGGGATCGCCGATCTGGCGCGCGCCTCGACCAGTGCCGAGGCGGCGGCGGCCTATCGCGGCGAGCAGATGACCTTCGGCCGCGATTACCTGATCCCCAAGCCGTTCGACCCGCGCCTGTCGGGCATCGTCTCCTCGGCCGTGGCGCGCGCCGCGATGGAGACCGGGGTCGCCGCGCGGCCACTGTCCGATCTGGAGCAATACAAGGCCGACCTCGACGCGAGCGTGTTCAAGTCGGCCCTTCTGATGCGTCCGGTTTTCGAGGCCGCCCGCACCGCCGAGCGGCGCATCGTGTTTGCCGAGGGCGAGGACGAGCGCGTGTTGCAAGCCGCCCAGGCGATCATCGAGGACACGACCGAACTGCCCATCCTGATCGGTCGCCCCGACGTGATCGAGAAGCGCTGTGAGCGGGCGGGTCTGCTGATCCGGCCGGAGCGGGATTTCAACGTCGTGAACCCCGAAAACGATCCGCGGTATCGCGATTACTGGGAGACCTATCACCGCATCATGGCGCGGCGCGGGGTGACGCCCGATCTGGCCCGGGCCATCATGCGCACCAACACCACCGCCATCGGCGCGGTCATGGTGCATCGCGACGAGGCCGATTGCCTGATCTGCGGCACGTTCGGCGAATTCCGCTGGCATCTGAACTATGTCGATCAGGTCCTTTCGAACGACGATCATCACCCGCACGGGGCGCTGAGCATGATGATCCTCGAGGACGGTCCGCTGTTCATCGCCGACACGCATGTGCGCACCCGGCCCTCGGCCGAGGATCTGGCGGAAACCGCGATCGGTGCGGCGCGGCATGTGCGGCGCTTCGGGATCGAGCCCAAGGTGGCCTTCTGTTCGCAGTCGCAATTCGGAAACCGCACCGATGACGGGGCCGTGCGACAGCGCGCGGCGCTCGATCTGCTTGACGCCGGGTCGCATGATTTCAGCTACGAAGGCGAGATGACGATCGATGCCGCGATCGATGCCGATCTGCGCGCCCGGCTCTTGCCCGACAACCGGATGGAGGGGGCTGCCAACGTGCTGATCTTCGCGCATGCGGATGCGGCCTCGGGTGTGCGCAACATCCTCAAGATGAAGGCCGGCGGGCTCGAGGTCGGGCCGATCCTGATGGGCATGGGCAACCGCGCGCATATAGTGACGCCCTCGATCACCGCGCGGGGCCTGTTGAACATGTCCGCCATCGCGGGCACGCCGGTGGCGCATTACGGCTAGAATCAGCTCTTTGCAGGGCGAGGTTCGCGAATTTGCGGATCTCGCCCGAGTTTTCAGGAAATCCCCAGAAAAGCGAGCCTTTGCAAAAATTTGCAACGCATGATTCGGTATTTCTGCAAAATTCCGGGTACCGTGTCGCGCATCAGGGATCGTGACGCTTGCCTGATGGCGTGGCCATGCCGTAACACTCGTGGCAACATCGGAGGAGGATACCATGGGATACAAGGACATTTACGAGCGTTCGCTTGCGGACCCCGAAGCATTCTGGATGGAGCAGGCCGAAAAGATCGACTGGGTGCAGAAACCCTCGAAGGCCCTGTTCGATGACAAGGCGCCGATTTACGAGTGGTATAGCGACGGGCTGGTGAACACCTGCTGGAACGCGGTGGATCGCCATGTCGAGGCCGGGCGCGGCGCGCAGGCCGCGATCATCCATGACAGCCCCGTCACCGGCACCAAGCACCGGATCAGCTATGCGCAACTGCGCTCGCGCGTGGCCCGTCTTGCGGGGGCATTGCGCGCCAAGGGCGTGGAAAAGGGCGACCGGGTGATCATCTACATGCCGATGATACCCGAGGCGGTCGAGGCGATGCTGGCCTGCACGCGGATCGGTGCCGTGCACTCCGTGGTTTTCGGCGGCTTCGCCGCGCATGAGTTGGCGGTGCGCATCGACGACTGTGCCCCCAAGGCGATCATCGCGGCGTCCTGCGGCATCGAGCCGGGACGCGTCGTGCATTACAAACCCCTGATCGACGGGGCGATCGAGCAGGCCAAGCACAAGCCCGACTTCTGCGTGATCTTTCAGCGCGAGGACGAGGTGGCCCATCTGGTCGAGGGCCGCGATGTCGACTGGCATGCCTGCCAGTATGGCGTGGAACCCGCCGAATGTGTCCCGGTCGAGGGCAATCACCCGGTCTATATCCTCTATACGTCCGGAACCACGGGATCGCCCAAGGGCGTCGTGCGGCACACGGCCGGGCATCTCGTGGCGCTCAACTGGTCGATGAAGAACATCTACAATGTCGATCCCGGCGAGGTCTTCTGGGCCGCCTCGGATGTGGGCTGGGTCGTCGGGCACAGCTATATCTGCTACGGCCCGCTGATCCACGGCAACACCACCGTGGTGTTCGAGGGCAAACCCGTGGGCACACCCGATGCGGGCACGTTCTGGCGCGTGATCTCGGAACACAACGTGCGCAGCTTCTTCACGGCCCCCACGGCGATGCGCGCCATCAAGCGCGAGGATCCCGAGGCGAAAGAGCTGCAGAAATACGACATCTCCAACCTGCGGGCGCTTTATCTCGCGGGCGAGCGGGCCGATCCAGACACGATCAACTGGTGCGCCGACAAGATGGGCGTGCCGGTCTACGATCACTGGTGGCAGACCGAGACCGGCTGGACCATCGCGGGCAATCCCACCGGGGTCGAGGCGCTGCCGGTCAAGGTCGGCTCGCCCACCGTCGCGATGCCGGGCTACGACGTGCGCATCCTCGACGAGGCCGGGCAGGAGATGCCGGCCGGCACGCTCGGCGCTATCACCATCAAGCTGCCCTTGCCACCCGGCACGCTGCCGACGCTCTGGAACGCCGAGGATCGGTTCCGCAAATCCTATCTCGACACCTTTCCCGGATATTACGAGACCGGCGATGCGGGCATGAAGGATGAAAACGGGTATCTCTGGATCATGGCGCGCACCGATGACGTGATCAACGTGGCCGGGCACCGCCTGTCGACGGGTGCCATGGAAGAGGTGCTCGCGAACCACCCCGACGTCGCCGAATGCGCCGTGATCGGGGTGAGCGATGCGCTGAAAGGTCAGGCGCCGGTGGGATTCGTGTGCCTGACCAAGGGCGTCAACCGGCCGCATGCCGAGATCACCGCGGAATGCGTGCGCCTTGTCCGCGACCAGATCGGACCCGTGGCGGCGTTCAAGATGGCCGTCGTGGTCGACCGGTTGCCAAAGACGCGGTCGGGCAAGATACTGCGCGCGATCATGGTCAAGGTGGCCGATGGCGAGACCTTCAAGACACCCGCGACCATCGACGATCCTGCGATCCTTGACGAGATAAAGAGCGCCCTGCAAGCCATTGGATTGGCAAAGTAAACCGGATATCTTGATAACCGGCCGCCAATACGGGCGCGCCGGAACGCACGACGGGATGATAGGAAAAGCGCTGCCCGGCACGACTCACTCACAGTGTCGCGCCGGACAGCCTACAAGCCGGAACAAACCTCTTGGGGAAAGCAAAAGGTGCAGGCTCAGTGTGTTCCGTGGCACAAGGCAAATGGATTAAATGGTAAAAAGGGCTTGGGCGTCGCCCTGATACACGAAACACACCCAAGTCATAGCCGATTACGGACGGCCGCGCTGTGATGCAGGTCACACGAAACGCAGAAAAGGGCGCAGGAATGAATTCGAAGGTTGGCCCGAGCCTTTTGGCACTGCTCGATCAGCACGGGCGCATCACCGCATTCGAGCGCGGCACCACGATCTATGCGTCAGGCGCGGATGACACCAACATGATGCTGATCGTCGAGGGGCGGGTCGAGATCAGCCGCAGCTCCGTGGACGGGCGACGCTCCATCCTGACCCATCTCGGGCCGGGGGACGTGCTGGGTGAACTGGCCGCGCTGGATGGCGGGCCGCGCAGTGCGGATGCCTTCGCCGTCACACCTGTCCGCGGACGCGTTCTGACACGGGGCTGCGTGCTGCGTCTTCTGCGGCAGACACCCGATGCGGCGCTCGATACGATCTCGGTGTTGTGTGGCAGGCTCCGCGAGACATCGGGCATGTATACCGCGCATATGCTGACCGACGGTCAGACACGACTGGCCCGGCTTCTGTTGCGTCTGGCCGAGAAATGGGGAGACGCGCTACCCGACGGGCGATTACAGTTGGCCGAGCGGTTCTCGCAATCCGAACTGGGCGATCTGGTGGGTCTCACGCGGGAAAGCGTCAATCGCAACATGCGTGACTGGGAACAGGCCGGGGTGATCGAACGACGCGGACAGGGCACGATCCTCTGCGATCCGGTGAGCCTCGCGCAAGCAGCGGAGATGGCGGAATGAAACGCGCATGGCTGGGTCTGATCTGGCTTCTGTCCGGGCCGGTGCTTGCACAGGAGGGCGCGATGCTGGACTACACCCCACCGCCCCCGGAGAAATGGCAGTATTTCAGCGATCAGGTCATGGGCGGCGTGTCGGAGGGCGGGGCGCGTGCCGAGGGGCCCGAGGGCGCGCGATACCTGCGCCTGACTGGGGATGTCAGCACCGAAAACCGGGGCGGGTTCATTCAGGTGCGCGTAAAGCTGGATCAGCCATTCCCCGAAGCGGCGCAGGGCGTCGTCGTCGATCTGCGTGGCAATGGCGAGGGCTATTTCGTCCATTTGCGGACGCGCGGGACGCTGCTGCCCTGGCAATATTATCAGGCCAGTGTGCCGAGCGGGCCGGACTGGCAGCGGGTGCGCGTGCCGTTCTCCGCGTTCGAGCGGTCCGGTGCCTTGCTGCGCGCGGTGCCGCGGCCCGAGATGGTCACCAGCCTTGCCGCGGTCGCTTACGGGCGCGATCACAGGGCCGATCTCGAGTTTCGCTGGATCGGAATTTATTGATCTAGAACAAGGGAATATCAATCGAAAGTGATGCAGATTGACCGCCTCAGGAAAACTGTTCTCGCAGCAGACGTTCCTCCAGCCCGTGACCGGGATCGAACAGCAGCCGGTGCGCGATCCGCGTCTCGGACCGGACATCGAGCCACAGCACGCTTTCGACCCATCGGCTGTCGGCATCGGCCATGACCGGGCGTTTCTCGGGCTCGATCACGTCAAAGCGCACCGTGGCCGTTTTCGGAACAAGCGCCCCGCGCCACCGTCTGGGGCGAAACGCCGCAACAGCCGTGAGCGCCAGCACATCGGACCCGATCGGCAGGATCGGCCCATGCGCGCTGTAATTGTAGGCGGTCGATCCGGCCGGTGTGGAAACCAGTGCGCCATCGCAGACCAATTCTTCCAGCCGCAGATGTCCGTCGATGCTGATCCGCAGCTTGGCCGCCTGCGGGCCTGCGCGCAGCAGCGACACCTCGTTGATGGCCAACGCCTCGTGCACAGTGCCGTTGCGTGATTGTGCGTTCATTCTCAGGGGGTTGATGACCTCTTCTTCAGCCACGGCCAGCCTGTCGGGCAGGTCGGTCTCGCTGTATTCGTTCATCAGAAAGCCGACCGTGCCGCGATTCATGCCATAGACCGGCGTGTTGAGCGCCTGCGTGCGGTGCATCGTGTGCAGCATGAACCCGTCGCCGCCGAGGACCACGATCACCTCTGCCTCATCCTCCGGCACATCGCCAAAGCGGGCCGCCAATGCGGTGCGGGCGGTTTGCGCGACGGGCATATCGCTTGCGGCGAAGGCGATCTTTCGGCTCATGCGGCTGGTCCTGATATGAAAATGGGCACGTTCGGGTCGGATCGAACCACAATTCCCGCCGCGAGACCAGCCGTGCCGGTCGTGCGGATGAATTCGTCGCTTTACAATCTTTTCCTCAGACCGATTTTGAGATATGACCCTTTCAATCCTAGAACCGCAGGAGTTGTCTCATGCCGCATGACGGAAATCAGTCTTTGGTGTCCCAGGACTTTTTCACCGAGGATCTCGCCTCGCGCGATCCAGAGATCGCCAGCGCGATCGGCCAGGAGCTTGGCCGCCAGCGCAACGAGATCGAGCTGATCGCAAGTGAAAACATCACATCGGCTGCCGTGATGCAGGCGCAAGGCAGCGTGATGACCAACAAATACGCCGAAGGGTATCCCGGTCGGCGCTATTATGGTGGGTGCCAATTCGTTGATATTGCAGAGAATGTCGCGATCGAGCGTGCCTGTCGGCTCTTCGGCTGCGAATTTGCCAACGTGCAGCCAAATTCCGGCTCTCAGGCCAATCAGGGGGTGTTCACGGCGCTCCTGACGCCCGGCGACACCATCCTCGGGATGAGCCTTGATGCTGGTGGTCACCTGACCCACGGCGCGGCCCCCAACCAGTCGGGCAAGTGGTTCAACGCGGTGCAATACGGCGTGCGGCGCGAGGACAACCTGATCGACTACGACGAGGTTCAGACGCTCGCGACCGAGCATCGGCCGAAGATGATCATCGCCGGGGGATCGGCCATTCCGCGCCAGATCGATTTCGCGCGGATGCGCGAGATCGCCGACAGCGTCGGCGCGTATCTTCTTGTGGACATGGCACATTTCGCCGGTCTCGTGGCGGCGGGCGAATATCCGTCGCCGTTTCCCCATGCCCATGCCGCGACCACGACGACCCACAAGACGTTGCGCGGGCCGCGTGGCGGCATGATCCTGACCAATGACGCGGCGCTGGCCAAGAAGTTCAACTCGGCCATCTTTCCCGGCATTCAGGGTGGTCCGCTGATGCATGTGATCGCCGCCAAGGCCGTGGCCTTTGGCGAGGCGCTGCGCCCGGAATTCAAGGCCTATTCACAACAGGTTATCCGGAACGCACAGGCGCTCTCGGATCAGCTGATCAAGGGCGGTCTGGATACCGTGACGCATGGCACCGACACGCATCTGCTGCTGGTCGACCTGCGCCCCAAGGGCGTGAAGGGCAACGCGACCGAAAAGGCATTGGGTCGCGCGCACATCACCTGCAACAAGAACGGCGTGCCGTTCGATCCGGAAAAACCCACTGTAACCAGTGGCATACGGCTGGGATCGCCGGCCGCGACGACACGCGGTTTCGCCGAGACAGAGTTCCGGCAGATTGCCGACTGGATCATCGAAGTGGTCGATGGGCTTGCCGCGAACGGTGAAGAGAACAACGGCGCGGTCGAAGCCAAGGTCAAGGCCGAGGTCGAGGCGCTTTGCGCACGGTTCCCGATCTATCCGAATCTCTGACTCGACACCTTCCCGGGACAGACCCCTGCGCGGCGTGATGCTGACGCAGGGGTTTTTATTTTGAAACAGCGGCTTGGCCGGTGATCCTAATTCAACCCCCGCCATCTCAGGATCGCATAGATCAGCGCGGCAAGTCCCATCAGCCTGATCACGATGACGCCGATGAGGCGAAGCAGGGCCGTCTTGCGCTCTTCGACGGGATCGATGCGGGCAAGATGCGCGTCGAGGTCGGAAAAGGCCTTGTTTACACGCGATAAATCCAGAACACGGGCCAGTTTCGGATGGGCCATCCAATCCTGTGCCCCGAGGATCGTGGCCGCGGCATGGCGCTGGCGCCGGGGCAGACGGTGTTCGGCGCGGCGCAGTTGCCGCTCAAGCGTTGCCCCACGTACCCGCATCTTGTCCGACAGGGCGGTTTGAAGCTGCGTGACACGCGATTGAAAGTCATTTGGAGCAATCATTTACGTGGCCTTCTTGATGCATTTTAATTGTTCAACCTCGTTTGATCCGAGGGGCTGGTCATGGCTTTTGCGGCACGGTATATCTCAGACCATGTTGAATTGCATCCACCACGGTGTGCCGACGGATCGTCCCGGATTGGTGATCGTGCATGGGCTTTATGGCTCTGCACGGAACTGGGGCGTGATCGCGAAACGGCTGTCGGATACCCGTCATGTGGTCGCCGTGGACATGCGAAACCATGGCACAAGCCCTTGGTTTGAAACGCATTCCTATGCGGATCTGGCCGCCGATCTGGCCGGGGTGATCGAGAACCTCGATGGGTCTTATGACGTGCTGGGCCACTCGATGGGCGGCAAGGCGGCGATGGTGCTGGCGCTGACGCGACCGGAGCTTGTCAACCGGTTGATCGTGGCAGATATCGCGCCTGTTGCCTATGAAAACAACCAGATACAGTACATTGAGGCGATGCAGTCGGTCGATCTGGCACGGGTCACCAAACGCTCCGATGCCGGGGAGCAGTTGCTGGAGAAGATCGACAATCCCGATCTTGCGCCGTTCTTCCTGCAATCGCTGGATATCCGGGACAAACGCTGGCTTCTCAACCTCGACACGCTTGCGCGCGAGATGTCGGAAATCCTGGGATTTCCGCATATATCAGGTGTTTACGAGGGGAAGGTGATGTTTCTGGCCGGGGCAGAGTCGGACTATGTCCGGCCCGAATACCGCAGCCGGATCAAGGCGCTTTTCCCACGGGCGCAATTCGCCAAGATCCCCGGCGCGGGGCATTGGCTGCATGCCGAGAAACCGCGCGACTTCGAGGCGGCGGTGCGGCACTGGCTGGAGCGGTGACGCGTACGGGCTGTGCAGCATGTACGCAAGTTGCGTACGCACCGCCGGCGTCAGGCCGCGCAGGGTGGAAAGACGGTGCTTGAACGGCGCAGTCGGCTTGCTCAATTGATCGCAACGGCAATCGCCAACGATCGCAGGTGCCGGAATTTTTCAAGCGGAGGCAGGGATGGAGATGAACGTCGGGAGGCGGGCCGAGACGCGCGCGTTTCTCGATCGGGTCGCGGCGATGGTGCGGGACGAGATCATGCCGATGTAGGGCGCCTATCACGCCGAGATCGGCAAGGGCGATCGCTGGGACTACACGGCGCGGCAGGCGGAGATCCTCGCCGGGTTGAAGGCGCGGGCCAAGGATGAGGGTCTGTGGAATTTCTGGCTGACCGACAGTGAGCGCGGCGTGGGGCTGAGCACGGTCGAATACGCCTATCTGGCCGAGGAGATGGGGCGCACGCCGATGGACGCCGAGGTGTTCAACTGCAACGCGCCGCACGTGCACATGCATTTCCGGTTTTCTGACGTGCGTGTGCCGGCGGAAAACCTGCTGCTGGGCGAGGGGCGCGGATTCGAGATCGCGCAAGGTGGGCTGGGGCCGGGGCGCATTCACCATTGCATGCGTGCCATCGGGCAGGCCGAGGCGGCGCCGGAGATGATGCGCGAACGCAGTCTTGCGCGTGAGGCGTTCGGCAAGCCGCTGGCGCAGCTTGGGGCGAATTACGATCATATAGCCGAATGCCGCATGGAGATCGAGCAGGCGCGGCTTTTATGCCTCAAGGCGGCGTGGATGATGGATCAGGGCGCTGCGGCGCTGCGCGCCGCGTACCGCGCCGGGGCTGTAGATGAGTTTCCTCACAGCCAAACGCGACATGCCCGCCTATTGCAGATCCGCGAAGGCGGCCTGCAACCGCGCGACCGCCTCGGCCACGCGGGCGCGCGGCGTGCCGATATTGAAGCGCAGGAACATCTCGCCGCCGGTGCCAAGGGTCGCACCGATCGTGGGGACAAGACGCGCATCCTCGTGCACGCGGCGCAGCACCTCTTTCATGTCCATTCCGGTACCTGCGAAGTCGACCCATGCGAGATAGGTCGATTGCATGGGCATCGCCTTGAGCCCGGGGATTTGCGCGACACCATCGAGAAAAAGCCGGTGATTGCCGTCGAGATAGGCGACCAGCGCGTCGACCCAGGCAGCCCCCCCCGGCGAGTAGGCGGCGCGGGTCAATTCGACGCCGAGAAGATTGGGCTGGGTCTGGTGGACGAGCAACGCCCGCCGAAACCGTTCGCGCAGCTCGGGGTTGGGAATGGTCACCGTCCCGAGCCGTGCGCCGGCGGTGTTGAACGTCTTCGAGGCGGCGGTGAGGATGAAGCAGCGATCCGCGGCCTCGGGCGCGGCCTTGAGGAAGGACGTGAATGTCTGGCCGGGAAAAATCAGGTCATGGTGGATCTCGTCGGAGATCATGATCAGATCGTGCCGTGCGCAGATGTCGGAAAGCTGGCGCAATTCGCCCGGCGTCCAGATGCGGCCGGCGGGGTTGTGCGGGGACGAGATGAGCATCATCCGTTCGCGGCCCGTGAGCCCCGCCTCGAGCGCGTCCGGATCCATGTGGTAGACACCGTTCCGGGTGACCAGCGGGGCCTCGTGCACGGTGCGGCCCGCGAGTTCGATCTTGTGCGTGAACTCGTGGTAGACGGGGGTGAAGATGATCACCTCGTCGCCGGGATCGGTGAAGGTCTCGAGGATCAGCGCGATGGCATGACCGAGACCGGCGGTGCTGGACATGTGATCAGGGTCCGCATCCCATCCGTGGCGTTCCTTCATCCACCATGCGACCGCCGCGTTCATCTCGCCGTCGCCGGGGAAATACCCGTAATTGGCGCGCTCCATGAGATTCTGCATCGCGTCCTGCAGGACATCGGCCGCCCGGAAGTCCATGTCGGCGACCCACATCGGAATCCCGTGTTCGGGTGACACGCCGCCATAGGCCTGCATCCTGTCCCATTTCGTGCTTCCGGTGCCGCGGCGGTCGATGATCTCGTCGAAATTCATGGCTGTCTCCGATAGGTGTTCGCCGCGCAGGCTAGAGGTTTGCGCAGTGGGTGCAAGACCGGGTGCAAGGGCGTTGCGGATCGTGTGGCGATGTCCTAGATCACATTTCATGAAACGCCTGATCCTCATCCATCCCGACCCGCGCCTGAAGAAGGTCTGCGCGCCCGTGCCCGATCTCGGCGACGATCTGCGCAAGCTGGCCGATGACATGCTGGAAACCATGTATGACGCGCCGGGCATTGGCCTTGCGGCGCCGCAGGTGGGGGTGGCCAAGCGGCTGATCGTGCTCGATTGTGTCAAGGAGGAGGGGGCCGCGCCGCGCCCGCTGGTGATGTTCAACCCCGAGGTTCTGGCGGCCTCGGACGAGGTGAGCACCTATGAGGAAGGCTGTCTGTCGATCCCCGACCAGTATGCCGAGATCACCCGGCCCGATGCCGTGGATGTGGCCTGGATCGACCGGGACGGGCAGGAGCGGCGCGAGACGTTCGACGGGCTGTGGGCGACCTGCGTGCAGCACGAGATCGATCATCTCAACGGCAAGCTGTTCATCGATTATCTGGGGGCGATGCGCCGGCAGATGATCACCCGCAAGATGCAGAAGCTCAAGCGCGAGCAGGCGCGCGCGTGATCCGAAAGCGCGCGCGGCGCGGGCCTCGGCGCATGTGGCGCGGATGGGTTTGAGTATTTTTGGCAAGATGAAAGAGTGGCGATGCGCGTGATCTTCATGGGGACGCCGGACTTTTCGGTGCCGGTGCTGGAGGCGGTCATCGCCGCGGGGCACGAGGTCGTGGCGGTCTATTGCCAGCCACCGCGCCCGGCGGGGCGGGGCAAGCGCGACCGGCCCACCCCGGTGCAGCGTCGCGCCGAGGCACTGGGACTGCCGGTGCGCCATCCGCCAAGCCTGCGCGATCCAGAGGCGCAGGCGGCGTTCGCGGAGTTG
>Ga0307966_1000378_pt1 | contig 37007 bp, 45 predicted proteins | sample OrgLakmetagen646_FD_203141 | JGI IMG/M metagenome (GOLD analysis project Ga0307966, IMG submission 203141) | Saline water microbial communities from Organic Lake, Antarctica - #646 | ecosystem: Environmental > Aquatic > Non-marine Saline and Alkaline > Saline | place: Antarctica: Organic Lake... | reverse complement strand
CCACCCGATAACGCATTAGCGGGCGTTGTGGCAACATCCGCGCCTAAACTGTCAAAAATCAGCCCAATTTTCTCGTACAGCGCGGGAAATGTAGCCTGTAAGTACACACCGCCATCAGTTGCAAGCCAAGTACCATCCGTGGGGGCTGTCGCGGCTTGCACGATTGATCCGACGCCACCACCACTAAAAGGGAGCGCCACCCACGTCGTGGCGTCGCGTTTGTAGACTCGCAATCCGCTATACACGCCGCTGATCGTGCCAGCCGCGCCAACGAGTGTCCCCTCGGCAGTAACGGTCACGTCGTTACTGCCTGCCGTCTTGAGTAGATTTATGGACGTTTCCGCCGCCACGCCGTTGGGTAGCGTTATCGCACGCGCCGCGCCTGTGGCGTCAATTTCAAGGGTGGCGCCGTCGTCGTTTTGCTGGACAGTGTAGTCGGCTGCCACCTGTTTAATGCGACCCCCGCCCGGGTAATACGTGACGCTGTTACTGGCTGGGGTGTCAATAACCGCGCCGCGTAAGTTGATTTTTTGACGTGACACAATGACGGGCTGGGTGGTGGCGTCGTCAAAATAGAACTGCTCACCCGCCGCGCCCGTTGCCTTAACGACAGCAAACACGGCAGCCGTAACAGCAAGGGCGGGGGCTGTCGCTTGTAGGGTGTGCTCTGTCCAGCCGCTATTATTGTTTGCCGCTGCCGCGCCCTCGGCTATCGTGCCTATAAGCGTGCCAGCGGCGTCGTAAAACGCTAATCCAACTGTGGCGTCACGTCCCGTTGACTGCGCCCGGCTATAGATAGTCACCGTGTAACTTGACTCAGCAGTGACAGGGTAGCCCGACGCGCCCGTTAGTGTTGACGCGCTCATATCGCCAGCCGCGCCGCTCTCAAGCCTCAAACTATTCGCACCCGTCCGCGCTTGGGTAGCACTTTGGGTAATAGTGGCGTTAGCGCCAGCCGTCCAGCCTGTCGTACCATCCTCAAACGTGCGCTGGTTGTTTGTAAGTAGTTCCTCGAGTAATGCCGAGCCACTACGTAGAGCGAGCACCCCCGACTCAAGAGGGACAGCCTCCCAGAGTTCCGTCGCGCTGTTATAGCTCAGCACAAATCCGTTCGACTTACCCGCGGCGTCTACGTCGGTAATGTTGCCAATGCTACCCGTCGCACCCGTAAGCGCTTCGAGCCCGTCTAGTAAAAACCGCGTGCGATTTGTGAGCGCCTGCAAAGCGGCGTCGGCTATGGGAAACCATACCCCCCTGTCTACAACGGGTTCGGGTTTAGTTACTGGGGCTGAAAATGTACTAGTTTCAATTAAATCTTGTGGCATTAGTAACTCCTTTCTAGTCCACTACCGTCACCCCACTCGCCCTCACCCCACTCGCCCTCACCCCAGTCACGCAGGTTTGGCACCGCCCAAGCGTCAGTCGTGGGATATAAGGCGAGCGTGACGTCGGCTTGATTGCTGCTTATAAGGGTGGGGAGCGGACGGCCGCCACCCACTAGGGACAGCATGGCGTTATCTGACTCGCGTCTCACGTTAATAGCGTTGGATACGGCACTCTCCAAACTCGACAAAAATGACTGCAATGCACCAAAGTTATCGCACTGTATGCGCCCTTGCCATATCCAGGGCTCGGGGCTCGGCAGCTTGTCACCTGCCCATGTCCAGTCACGTGAGCCATAGGGGCGGAAACCGCTCGAGCTTGCCTCTCCCCCCGGTACCATTTGTGTAGGGTAGAGCAACCCAAGGTCAAAAATTTGGTCATGCCCGTCAATAAGCACGAAATACCCAGCCATTACACAAACCTCCCTAATCTGTCACGCTGTCGCGTCCCTGCATAGGGTATTGTGCGCGTCCGGATGCTACTCATAAGGCTCGCGCCACCCCCACTATCCACCTCTATTTTGACACGGCTGCCTGCTACATACTGGGTCTCGCCGTTGGGTAGGTCCACAACTTGCAAGGGTGGGATAACGAGCGCGTCCGGGATATTAATGACGTACGAGCTTGGCTCGGAAAAAGGCAACCCAAACCCGTCGGGGGCTATGTAGCCACTACCCCCTTCGTCGGCAGGCTCAACCCGTCGAGGTGCTAGCGCTGGCAGGTCATCACGCTCGGCACTGCTCGTTACGGGGTCGGTTGTATCGGTTGGCGTGCCAAACCATGCCGAGACGTAGGGTGTGAGATTTATGCCTTTGGGTTGGCTATCTGGGTAACGTCGAGCGTCTAGCACTAACGGCACGGCGTCTTGTGGGCGTCCCTGTATGTATCGCCCCTCAGCGCCTACCCCATATGTCACCTCGCTTACGCCTTCGAAACGTTTTTTAAGATACGTTCGCCACGTTTGCCACTCGTCTACAGTGCCTGCGAGCCTGTCGACTACGAGCCCACTATTAAGGTTTAGTCTCTCTGAGATAGTTACATGGCTGGGGTAGTCCGCCAACGCCACAGCGTCGTCTAGCCACAAATCGGATAACGGCAGCAGCTCAACGTCAAACAGCCCGTCTACGTCGGTAATAGTCGTGCAAACGCCCGAAAACCACAGCACGGGGCTGCTAGCTGTTGTGGTGTAGCTCACTCGTAACAGCCGCGTGTATGGCTGCCATAGCGGGTCGCTGGTGAACGTTGCAAGCCCACCCACACACCCGCCAATAGCATCGAACGCAGCGTCAACAGCTAGCAGCCGCGGCGTGGCTACCTCGCTGAGCGTTGAGCCTGTCACGCGATAAGCTTGTGCTACGAGGGGATTGTTAATGTCTGTAATAAGTTTACCCACGCCCGTGCCAGCCGTTGGGGGTGGGTCAATACCGGGCGCAGCTACAAACGGATTTAAGGCAAGCACCACCCGTCCCAAGTCGTCACTATCACTCGTAAGTGTGTAGGGAGCTGTGCGTCCCTGTACGGCTACGCTATCCTCAGCAACTCGCAAATCGCCAACCGTAACCCGCTCTGTGAGGGCGTCCGTAACGTTAACGCCATATGTCGCGCTAATGATTGTAGCCGTTGGGCGGATCACTACAAGCGCGATGCCGTCATCACTTTTGGCGGCATCGTGAGCCTGTATGGGGTTCCCGTTGTCCACACCCCTATAGCAAGACGCGGCAGCAAACACGGAGATGTCGTCAATAGCGTCAGCCACGCCGATAACCTCACGTGTGACTGTGATTGTAAACGACGTTGGCACGCTATTGAGCACGCGGTAACAGCTTAGCAAAACGGCTTTGTTGTCGCCTTGTCTAAACTCTACGAGCTCGAGCACTTGCCACCCGTCAGCCTGCAAATGGTAAAAACGCCCACTACTACCACTACTCGCAAACTCAGCTGAGGGGATAACAGCGCACGCGACAAGCACGTCACCGATAAGGCTACCCACCGGCACCGGTAGCTCAACGCTACCAAGTAAAAAATGGGGTGCGGTGTCACTTACGGTAGCACTGGCTATATAACTAATCATTTGCGTATCCGACTCCAGTCAAATTGCCGGGCTGCCCCTGCGAACTCGTTAGCGGCGCGCTCATTAGACACGGCCGCCCTCACAGTGCCAGAGCTAAGGGTGTTACTTGCCGTGTCAAATTTCTCCGCAGCCGCCGCCATGCGCTGGGCTATGTCGGCTTGCCGATTAAGCCAGTCTTCACGGCTTGCCTGCTCAGACTCTAGTAGGTTCATTTGCGCACTTGGCATGGTGGCGGATATGGACGCCTGCGCCCTTATTCCCATGTCTAAGTCGCGTGACAAATTGACGTTAGCTGCGTCTGATAGTGCGCTCGTGATGCTTTGCATGGCACTAACTGGCACGTTGGCAGCCTCTATAATCCCCTCGCCAAAACCTAGCATCGTCATCTCGCCAATATTAGCAAACACACGCGAGGGGCTGTTTATGTCGAGCTCTTCTTCTACGCCGTCAACAACCGCCGCCGCCACCGCCGCCGCCTCCTCGGCAGCCTCTTGTGTGGCGTTAGCATTAGTGATAGAGCCGCTCAAACCAGCGACGGCAGCACCTAGCGTGTTGGCAGCCGCCGATAGGCTACCGCCGAGGGCGTTCGCCTCACTTACGAGCGCCTGCCCCTGTGTTTGTAGGCTTGTTTGCGCCGCCGCTAGCGTGCTGTTAATTGTGGCGTCAAGCTGCCCACCGTTTGTTTCCCATGCCGCGTTAGTGGCAGATATGGACGCCTCGACCCCCGCCGCAATCTCGCTTTGGCTAACGTCTAACGCTGTCGTGATGTTATCGGCGCCGGTAACCACCGCGCCCATTGTTGCGACAAATGCGCCCTCAGCTGCGCCCGACATTTGAACCTCAGACGCCGCAAACTCGCCGGCTATGCTTTCCTCTTGCTCGGCTATGCGCGCTTGTAGCTCGGCGCTTGACATGTTGAGGGCGTCGGCTGTGGTGAGCGTACCTGCGTCAATTTCTGCCATTAGCGCGGCATATGTGGCGTCAGCACTTGCCCCCATCGTCCCCTCGGCGAGTTGCATTTGCGACTCGATTAGGGCGGCGCTGGCGTTAATGGCTAGCTCGAGCTCGCTTGTGCTGCTATCAAGTTGATCGTTAGCCCCATGCGCACCCGCCGTTATCGCGTCCCCTGCGCTACCAAATGCGTCAGTTGCACCCGTTGCCATTGTCTCGCCCGACTGGTCAAGGGCGTCTGTCGTAGCCTCAGCCCCCTCAGCGCTTGTGGCGATAGTATCGTCGAAAACCGCCTCAAGCGCGCCACCTACTGTGACGGATAACTGCCCAAGCGTGTTTTTTAACTGTTCGCCAACATCTGCCACGCCTGCCGTAACTGCCGTCCAGTCACCAGTCCTAATAGCCTCATCTATGAGCACGCTAAGTTGTGCCATGTTTTGGGCTACGACGCTATTAGCCAGGACAGCCTCGACAGCCATGTTGTATATGGTTGTGGTGATGTAACTCTCAAAACGTGAGTCTAAAAACTCGGCAGCCTCAGCAAAGGTTGCGTCTGTGCCGCCTAATTTGCTGAGCGAGTCAACAAGGTCATTAGTAAGGCGTTGGGTAGCGCCGTCGATTTGCTCTTGACTGGCGGTAATTGTAGTGGCAATCCCAGTCAAACCTGCCGACAAATCGAGCGCGAACGCGTCAAGCTGCTCATTAACTTTGTCGCGCTCGATTTCCAACTGCCGCGCTAACTCAAATTCACCACGCTGGCGAGCGTCAAATGCTTGCTGTGATAGCTCAAGCACGCGAGCGCCCATAGCCTCATATGTGGCAATTTTTGCCGCACCCGCGTCCGTTTCCATACCCTGTAAAGTAGCGAGGTGATCACTGGTTTCGGTTATCTCGTCGAGTCGTGCAGCCTGACTAAGGTTGAAGGTGTCATATCGGTACTGTAAACGCAACGACTGTGTAAACTGCTCGTCGGCAGCCTCGGCAGCGTTTGCCTCAAATTGTTGTTCTAACTCGCGTTGGCGGCTGCTATACTCTTGTTCACGAGCCGTGTTGTTAAGGTCAAGGCGCGCGGCGTTATACTCGGCAGTGCTCACAAGTCCGCTGCTGTACTGTAACTCTAGTATCCGCTCTTGGTTACTGCGTTGATTTTCCCATTGTTGTTCTGTCGCTTCTGTGAGCGCTTGAGTTGACGCCTCGACAGCTCTGCGGTATTTCTCGGCGCGCCGTCTAGCACGCGAAAACAGTCTGCCAATAGCACTTATAGCAGTAGTAACGACGCCCGTCACGGCGCCCACAATGTCGCCCGTGGCAAACGACATCGCAGCTTGTGCCAACCCGCCAATAGCAGATATGGCGATGTCACTACTCGACGCAGCCGCGCCAGCCATCGCGCCAAAACCGTCGGCGAGTGATAGCGTGCCAGTCTCACTGGTTTTGAGGGCTGTTAGCATGTTGTCAACGCCACCCGAGACAACATCAAACGCAGTTGAAGCAAACCCGCCCATATCCTCAAACACAGGTGCGAGGCTGCCAATGCCGTCGGCTATCGTACCCAGCATGTCCATATTGGCGTCGCGTATGGCGTCTATACGCGCCTCTTCGTCGGCAGCCATCTGCTCTTGAGTCGAGGCGATATCACCCATAATCGACATCCACTGGCTACTGTATTGCTCAGTGCCAGCAAGTTGAGTGTTGAGGTTGTTAAGGTGGCTTTGTAGGGATATATCGCCTTGCTCGAGCTCAAAAGCGTACTGATTTGCGGCTATCTCGGCTGCCCGCTCGGCTGCCTGCTCACGTGCTGCCGTCTCGGCTTGTAACCGCCCAGCCCATGCGTTAGTGCGCTCGGCGTGTATAGCTTGCTGCCGCGCTAACGCCTCTTGTGCTAACTGTTGCTCGCCGTCATATATCTCGCGTTGTATGGCAATGATCTGTTCGCCGTTTAACTGCTCTCCTTGTAGGCGCTGCGCTAAGTTGTCGAGATGCTGCTGTAAGGATACTGCGCCCGTGTGCCTATCAAAATCATACTGCGCTTGGGCTATTGCCTGGGCTTGGGCGGCTGCCTGCTCACGTGCTGCCGTCTCGGCTTGCAGACGCTCGCGCCATGCATTCTCGCGCTCGGCGTGTATAGCCTGTAAGCGTTCTTGTGTTGCCTCTTGTGTTGCGAGGCGCTCGCTGTTTATTTCTGCCTCTGTGTCGGCTACCTGTCGCAACAATGCAATCTCGTCAAGCGTGCCAGCCTCGGTGGCTGCTAATCGCTCACGTAGAGCATCCAAGTGCTGGGCGAGTGAGATATCACCTTGCTCGAGCTCAAAATCATACAGCGCCTCTTGGTAACGTTGTGACTCCCCAGCCGCTTGTGCTTCAACTTGTAAACGTTCGCGCCATTGGTTGAGCCGCTGGTCATACACTGCCCTTTGTTGCTCTTGTAGTCTGTCGGCTATCTGGCTTTGTAGATTAAACACGTCTTCTTCTAAAACAATACGCTCTCGCGCTGACACACGCTCGTCGTCGAGGCGTGTTTGTATATTTCTAAGTTGCTCGTCGAGACTAACTTGCCCCATGCGCACGGCTGACTCATAACGCGCCTGTTCAGTCGCCGCCATCTCGCCATGTAACTGTGTTGCCCAGTCTGCCCACCGTTGACGCTGCTCACGTTGACGCTCGAGCGCGGCAGCCTCAGTGTCTGCATTATTTTGTATAGCCCGGTTTACGTTGCCTAGCTGGCTCTCGACGGCTTGCAGTTGCCTACCAACCTCGATATAAGCCGTTGAGCCCGACTCCCCAGCCGCTTGCATGGCTATAATCTGCTCGCGTAGCCTCTCAGATATAACAGTGAGGTCGGCATTAAGCTGCTCGGGCTCTACGAGTCGTAAATCGAGCTCTAGGGACATCGCTGTGAGGCTGTCCCTAAATGCGTTTGCGGCAGCGTCGGCAGCCTCACGTGCCGCCGTGCCAGCGTCAGCAGCCTTGTCCCTGACGCTGTTGATAAAACCCGCCATGGTGTTTTCGCCAATTTCGGCGAACACGCGCGAGGGCGACTGAATGCCTAGACGACTCTTAACAGCGTCTTCAACGCCGTCAGCGACGATTAACCCCGCGTCAATAGCGCCTTGCAACTGCCCTAACATGCCCATTTCCATCCCAGCGACAGTCTCAACGCCGATATTATTCCCGATAAACGAGGCAACCTGTTCACCCTCAGCGAACGCGCCTTGTAACATCAGCCTGAGGGCTGCGGCGGTTCTAGCCTCGCCGCCGCTTAAGCCCTGCTCGAGCGCCCTGTTGTATTCCTCTGTGATACTAGAACCGCGTTGGGCAATCTCAGCTTCGCCGCCGCCAAACAAGTCGGTAATGGCGTTAGTAACTTGGGCGGCTCGAGCTTGTATCTGTCCCAGTGTGTCGTCAATAAATTTGTTGATAGCCTCGACGCCGCTGTCTGCCATCGCCTGCCCAAGGGTAGCCAGTCCCTCTAATATCCAGCTAACAAAGTCCTTACCTATACCGATAACCGTCGCCGACGAGGTTGTAACGACGGTCTCGAGGTCGGTCATGGCGTTAGTCCACGCCTCAGTAACCCAGCCGGGTAATCCCAAAAACTCAGCGGTAGCCGCACCCGCTACGGTGGCGGCTGCTTTGGCTACTGACGCCACGCCGTTAATGAGCGACGTCGCCAGAGCAGCCACGAGATTAACGCCTGCCGTAAGCATTTTTGGCGACGCCTGCAAAATGCTTGTCAAAACAACCGACACAAGGTTACGCGCCGCGTCGATTATCCCACTCGACTGCGCACCTTGCCCCAAACCGTTGACAAAGTTAGTAACGGTGGCGGTGGCGGCGTCTATCATTGTGGGTAGTTTAGTGGCGAGCCCCTCTAAAACCTGAGCGATCATCTGCGCACCGCTGGCTAGCAGGCTGGGCAGTTTGTTGGCTATGCCGTCGAGGATACTCGCAACCATTTCGCCGCCAATGGTTGCGAGTTTGCCCATGTCTGGGATGTCGGCGGTAAAGACAGCTCGAGCCTCGGCTATCGTTTCCCCTGCGATGCTATTAAGCCACGCCCAAGCATCTTGTGCCAGCCTAAACGCGCCCTCAGCTATGTCAGCCCCGAATTTAACGGCGCCCTGTATGGCACTTTGCACGGGTTGGCTGTCGAGCCACGCCCATACCTCTTGCACAAGTTCCCAAGCCGCGTCACCTATCTCGACAGCAAGCGCCGCGCTTGCCTTGATGGCGGGTAAGTCGCTGAGCGATTGCCACGTGTCCCCAAATGCCTCGATGACCGCACGAGTAGCGTCGAGTGTCTTAGCGATACCAACGCCAAACGCTTGCACGAGGTTGGCGGCGTTACCACCTTCGAAGCCCGTCTGCAGATCTTGCCATGCTTGACGCCCTGCACTGATGGCTGTGCCGATGGCGTCAAACGCTTGTTGTATTGTTTTTTGGATTGTAGGCAGATTGCCCACAACCCAGTTGGAAAAGTCAGCCAAGACGGGTAAAAACTGTTGCCCAAGCTGGATTAGCACCACGTCAACATTGGCGCGTAGTGTCTCGAGCGCACGGCCTACAGTTTGTTGCATTGTCTCGTAGGCTGCCGCCGTTGCCCCGGCCGCGTTCGCTTGCTCTTCTAGCTGAGCAGCAAATATCTCGCTACCGGTGCCGGTGAGCAATAACGCCGCGTTCATACTCTCGACGTCAGAGAAAAGCGATCTAAACGCCACGCCATTAGCGTCTGCGTCATCTTCTAGCAGTTCCAGGGCGCCTTGTACTGTACCGCCTGCGGTGACAAAGTCTGGAAACGCCTGCCCAGACACTGCCGCGAATTGCTTACCCACCTCGCTGCCAGAGTCGGCAAGCTTGACAAATAACTGCCGTAACTGAGTTGTGGCGACGCTTGTGGGCGTGCCTTGTGCGGTCATTGCCGCCAGCGCGGCGCCCACTTCGTCTATACCAATACCTAGGCTCGCCGCGCTGGGGATAACGTTGAACAGGCTTGCAGATAGCTCGTCAAAAGTGGTTTTGCCGCCTCGAATTGTCGTAAAAACGGCGTCACTTGCCTCTTGTACGCTGAGGATGTCTGTGCCGTAAGCGTTAACTACAGATGTGAGCCCGTCTACTGCTGTATTTAAGTCAGTAACGCCGCCTACGGCTGCTTGGTTGGCGGTCTCTAAAAATGTAAATACATTATCAGGTGGTACACCCGCAGATATGGCGTTATAGAGCGGCGTGATGACTTCGCTGGGTACAACGCCCGCCGCCGCAGAAAACGCGAGCACGTCGTCTGTCATTTGTTGCATGGCTTGCTCGGTGGCGCTAGGCAACAGGGTAAAAACTTCGCCCATGCCACTTTCAAAGGTAACCGCAGCGGCTGTCGCCTTAGCAGCTACGCCAGCCAGTGCTACCCCAGCCGTGGCAACCGATGTTGCCATTAGCTCGGCAGTACGCTTGACGCCGTCGCCCATACCTGAGACGTTTTGCTCTATATCTCTTAGCGGCTGCGTTGCCTGGTCAATAACGCCAATGACAAACTCTAGATCGCGGTTACCCATATCACTTAAAAACCCCACTAAGCATATAGCCTAGTGGGGTAGTCAAGTTGTTAGTTGTGTCTTAGGCGCGCCGCAGTTTGGCGCTTTGCCGCCGTGACTCCTGCTCGTTTAGTCTGCTTATCTCGTCGTCTACGCCATGCCTATAGATATCAAACAATAACGCAGCCTCGCCAACGGGTAAACGCCAGATGTCTAGCGGGTTAATTCCGTAAGTTTTCGCCAGGTAGTGCAACTCCACGAGCCGATTTGCGAAACGTATCCGAGTCGACTATCACCCCAGGTTTTGCCGCGCCATTGCTCAGTTTAAAAATAGAGTTCTCGATGGTCTCGAGGTCCCTCTGATCGTAGATTTGTCTAAGGTCTGCTAGGGTGACAGCGTCTTCGTTAACGCCTTCGTTAACGCCTTCGCTAGCGAAGCTAAACGTGAGAGTGACCTCTTCGCCCGTCTCGGCGTCACGTAAGTCATAAATACCCAGTACGAGGTTTGCCTCGCTTACCCGTTTACCCGTGCTGATGTAAGACTCAAAACCCTCGGGGTCATCTGTGTAGGCGGGTATGAGGTTTTTTCGCTCCTCAGCTGAGGCGCGCCCCTCAAAAATGGCAGCATATGGGGACGTAGCCGCCCCCGTTGTGCGTAGTGTGTCGCCGAGTTTAACTGCTCTAATGCGTCCCGTTAAGGTTGGCGCGCCTTCAGACTCGAGCAAAAATGTCTGCCGCTTTTGGACAGTCCGCTTGAGTGTACGTGCTAGTGATCCCATAATCCCCCTTAATAAGTCGCTGTGGAGTTGCCTAGGTTGACGGTAAACAGCCCACTGCCTGCATCCTCGGCAGCCGCTACGACGTTAGCCTCCAAAATACCACGCGTAGACAAACGTGGGCGGGGGTCGTTTTTGATGCTCAGGTTAGGGATAACAAACTCGACAAACGTATCGGTGTCAATTTCCCACCGAAACACCCACGCATCATCTGTCTCAGCTAACGCCTCGGCAAGTAAAGCAGGGCTCGAGCTGCTCGTGACAGTCATATCGATAGTAAGGCGTGACGTACCGAGATACACAGCTCGCATCTCGTCCGTGCCGTCTTGAGTCATGTCGCCCTCTAAATTGTTTGCGTAGCTAATAGTGAGCGTCTTAATGTCATCAAACGGCGCAGGTGTGCCGCCCTTTTTGTGTGCTGTGTGGCGATGCATGAAAGTCGCGCCCGTCTCGAGCGTAGGTGTGGCAGCCGTCAAGCCCGTAGTCGTCCAGCCCTTGAACAACCAAGATGAGTCTAGGGTTACGCGCCCGTCTGCCGCAGCGTTGATTGTAAACTCGTTACACTGCCCACCATTCCAACGTGTTGTTTCAGCTCCAGCCGTAACCTGTGCGCTGTATGGCGTAACTGCCACGGTGTTACTAACAGGCGCGGCGCGTGCGACAAACTCATGCGTATAAGGTCCAGCGCCTGCCGTAGTTGGGGTGTCAAGGCTCGCCGCGAAGATATGCCCAAGTAGGTTTGGCTTGGCTAGGATGCCGCTCAAGCTACCCGCAAACGAGGGTCGACCCCTGTCGCTACGGGGTGCGTTACGCCCACCATAGGGGACGTCTACCTCGATTTCGGGAAAGTCTGCGCTAAAATCTTCTGTCGCTGGCACAAATACAGTTGGTACTACGCCTGTACCCCACGTTGTCTCTTTGCCTAACCCAATATGTCCAGTTGCACCCATTGCCATTAGCTGTCACTCTCCACTTCTGTCTTTTTAGGTTTTGCCTTGACTTTTTCCGAGACGTCAAGAAAGTGTCCAGTTAGAAGTAGAGCCTCGGCGCGTTCGTCTGTGACTTCGCGCTTTTCGCCCACTCGCCAACTGGGCACCATGTAGCCCTCCCGGGGTTGGTATTTGACTGTTTTCATGCGTTTGCCTCTAATCTTACGGCGACCTCTAGCGCCATAAACCAGTAATCTACATTGTTGCGCTTAGTTAAATCTGCGTCAAAACTATTGACACGCGCCTCGTCACATAACCCGCCGAGGCTGGGGTCGGTTTTTAATGCCGTGTAATAATCCCAAGCCACGCCGCGAAGTAGTTCTTTCTGCGTGGCTGGGTTGGCACCGTTAAAACGCTCGTAGACGATCACGTAAAATTGCACGGTTATTTCGTCGAGCCCTCCCGCACCTGCTGTGTAGGGTGTGATACTGCCGCGCCCGTCGCCAACCTCGACGTAAGGGGCTCTGGGAATATTGCCACCCTCGCCAGTACGACCGTCGACAATGGCGGGTAACGCTGTCGCCTTGAATAACAGAGCCACGGCTATGTCATTAAGTGGGTTAGGCATCGAATAGTTTTTCTAGGATGCTAGTGACGTCGTCGAGCCAGTCGCTGGGCAACTCTGGGGGTGCGGTTGGTGATTTCCAAGGTAGAAAAGGACGCGCTGGGATACCGCCCAAGCCGAATTGGTGAGCAGCGCCATACTCGACTTTTTTGCCGCCTGTAACGTTGGTGCCAATGGCTACCCCGTCACCCCTCACCTGTGAGTTAATCGAGTTGTATAGCCTGTTAGTGTCACGCAGTATCCGAGCGCCGCCGTTGCCTCGTCGGGCTGCGAGCGTTGACGCCGCGAGCGGTTTCCAGGGTGAGCCATACGGATCTTGCTCTTTATCAAAACCCTCACGGACATGATCCACTATCGTTTCGCCAATGACAGGGAGTGATTCTTTAGGGTTTATGGCTGCGAGTTTTAGCAGCTTGGATTTAACACCGCCAATATCTCGCAGCTCAACACGTAAACCTACAGGCATGATCTACCACCCCCGCCCGTCTGCGCTTGTCACCTTGGGTGGGCTGTATGCGCTGCCTGTTTGCGACTCTTGAGCCCCTGTTGGGCGCGCTTTGCCCATAGCAATAGCCTCGAGCCATCGTGAGGCGTCTTTATTCCTGAGGTACAAATTGCTTTGTGCGCCACCCTCTGGGGCAAGGTTTGCCGTAACTGCCAAACGCCAGGCAGCGATGGCGACCTCGGCTTCAAGCAAATCATCACCCGGGGCAGGCAAGGGGACAGTATAGCCCCCCTGAGACAGGTATGAATGGATCACCCCCTGCGCAGCGTCTAGAGCGTCTTGTTTTTGCGCCTCGGTTGTGGCGTTTTGCACGTCTACCGGTAACGCGAGGCTGTCAAGTTGGGCGGGCGTGGCGTAGCTCACTAATCTGTGTCGCCTGTTGTGGGTTTGGCTTTGCGTTTTGGCTGCTCATTAACGCGCTCGACTAGCAAAAGGGAGTCGTGCTCGAGTAGCCTCAGCTCATCATCTAAGACAGACACAGTAGTAGGCTGGGATGCAAAATACCGTCCCGCTCGCCAACGTCCCTCAGGGCGTAACGCCACAACCCGTACCTCTACGGGTTTTCTCATGACAGAGCAGTCCCGCCGCCGTCTACAGTAGCTGCCGTAGCTGCCAAGAATGGCAATGCATAGCCAGCGTTACCGCGATTGTCAACGCCATACACAAACTGTTTGGCGTTAAACACACGCTCGTCGTCTGGCATATCGCGACTCACAAACTCAGGCGCGCGGCGTGTTTGTAGAACAAAGGGACGGATAGGGCGAGCCACGTCCATAAGGTACCAACGCGTGTCGCTGCTGAGGTCGGGATTGACGCTGTATTGCACAAGCCCTGCGCTGATATTCGTAGCGCCTGCGGCGTCGATAGTGGCGTCGATAATTTGGCGAGCGGTTTTTTCAAGCGCGGGAGGGACGATTAGCAGGTTAGGCATAATGCGCAGCGAGCGCCCGTCTTCTCCCTTGACGCCCATCATGCGCTGACGTACTGCCCAGAGGTTGTCTTCTGTTAGCGCGCCCACGAAGCGGTTGGTATACGTCCCTGCGTCACTATCGTCTGGGCTAACGGGGTGATCTGTGTCAAAAAACAGTTGCCCATCCCAGCAGGGGTTAGTGATGCCAGCCTCGAGCAACTCAACAAGCAAGTCGTCACCCCACATACGCGCCTGCGCACCCATTTCGTCGAGCCAAGGGGCGTATACGCCTAACACATCGTCTTCAATATCGTCGCGATCTACGCTGATGGTGAGCTCGAAAGAGCGGTTAGTGATCTCGTAGCTACGAGCCGACAGGTTTTGTAGCACGCGCTCGCCAACCCACTCACGCATCCGGGGCAACTTGGTCATCCAACCGTAAACGTTGCTACGGGTCGAGCTAGGTACGTCGGTGGCAACACGCCCAGCCAATATTGGCGTGGCAGCGTCATAAGCGCCACGGAAACGCCCTTCAAATCCTTTGCCGATTGCTCTCAGGGCACTTGGGGTAACTTGCATGATTAGACTCCTAATCCAATAAGCACCCAAACGCCGTCTGAGTCCACATTTACAACAAGACCAGCAGCCGAGCGGCTTGCCGTGTCGTCGGTTTTAGCTACGGTTTGATCGTCTACGATGTAACAGGTTGCGCCACGGTCTGCGGCTGTAATGGCGTCAGCGGCGGCGCTGTTGGCAAAGCGAAACACGCCACAGGCAACCTTTGCAGTTACTGCGCCATCTGCACCGCTGTTAACGACGGTTTCGTCGAATCGCCCGACTGGGATTAAGCCGGTGGCAGTAGTGGCAGGCTCTAAAAAGCCCCCATTAAGGACGGCGATGCCACCTTGGTAACAGGTCGCGTTCGCACTTACGCCGAATTCTAAGTAGTCAGGGCGTGCGCCCTCGCCTTGTTGTGGGGTGCTACGGGCTGCGGATAATGCTGCCATTAGTTTGCCTCCTTAAATACGCTGGCGTTAACGCCTAACATTTTAGCGACAAGGGCTTCATCGTCGCTAAGGGTGGTTTGGTTTTTGGCTGGGGGTTTTGCTGTCTCAAGGCTTACAACTTTGGGCGCGGTCTTGAGAAATGTCTCGAGCGTCTCAAGTGGTACGACGCGAGCAAACCCGCCCTCAGCTGCTTGTGCTGGACTAAGCGTACCTGCGTCAAGTGCTGCCGTGATAAGCGTCTCACGTTTGCCTTGCTCGAGCCGCGTCGCCAATGCGTCACGCTCAGATGTAACGGTAGGCAGTTGCTTGTGCGCTGTTTGCCATGCTGTTAGCACTCCCCTCGCAGCGTTTAGGGTTTCAACGCCGGTAAGGGTGAGTACGTCTTGTCGTAGGGTGTGCAATTCGGTGATACGGGCGATCGCGTCATCTGCTGACGCTGCCGTGTTGAGCGATAGCGCCGTCATAATGGGCGCGAGTTGATTGTCTGGCATGGGTTTACCCTCTCTGCTCGCCACAAGTGGGACGATGTTGTGAGATGCTGGGCGGTTGGTCAGGGCAGGGCTTGTGATGCTTAGGACATTGCCCTGCTCGTCGGCGAAAAATGACGGGCTGTGATAGCGATACTCTCGGTTACGTAGGTACTCGGCTGCCTTGTTTGTCCACGTCACGGACGTTGCCCAGAGTCCGTCAGCACGCAACTCGAGCTCGCTAATCCACCCAGCCGCAGGGGTTGCCCCTAGCGCTTTGCCGAGTACGCTATCGTGCTCGTAATCGATACTTAAGTCAGTACCACGCCGCTTAAAATCCTCAAGCACGCGCTCGGCTGCTGCCACGTCTAGGTGGAATGTCCCCTTTTCCGTGGGATACTCCCCCAAGGGCAGCAACCGGAACTCATCAGGTGGCTCGCGTGCTGTGTTTAGATCTATAGCTCGAGCGTTGATTTTTTGCATGTACTGTACCTCCGTAAAAAAACCCGTCTCGGGTGAGTGGGCGGGGGTGATGTGTTCGGGTTGTGTGGCTAGTCGGCAGCGGCAAACAGTCTGGGCATGTGCTTATCTTGCGCCGCCTTAATACGCGCCCGTGCAATCTCTACATATTCGGGGTCTAACTCTATGCCGATAAAATCAAAGCCTTCGTAAACGCACGCTTTGCCTGTGCTACCCGACCCCATAAACGGGTCTAGCACAGTGCCACCGGGCGGGGTTACCAAGCGCACAAGGTAACGCATGAGGTCGGTTGATTTAAGAGTTGGATGATTGTTTGCTACTGGCTTAGTTCTGAATCTTTCGCTTACATCATCAAGCTTCGTTTCTGTATCTCTATCAGCGCCAGCTAGTCCTGCTCTAAATTTTTCCTCAAACCCCTCTAATCCCTCATTCCTATCTTTATTTGAAGCCTTCGGAAAATATGCAAAGCTTGCACCTTCTCCTTCTTCGTATGGGCAAGACTTAAAGAAGCGTGCGGCAGAGTCAGAGTCTCCAAAGTTTGTATTTCTTATTTGTTTATCTTTTCCCCATTGACCACCTTTTTTTTCATAGGTTGTTGCTTTTCCATTTCCACTTTTACTCTCAGGAAACAACCCCAAAACCTCATCACTGCCATCGTAGACACCTGCTTGCCAGTTTTTAGGTCTACTCTCAGGAAACAACCCCACCACCTCATCACTGCCATCGTGAATAAAATTAGTGGGAAAACGTCCTTTTGAGTTATATTCACCCGTACTATAACTTATGCCCAGGTCATAGCTAGACCGGTACCTATCTCTATTTGTCACGCTAACAGAGATAGGTATGGGCTCACCTTCAACCCTACACCCGTCTATATTCATCGCGCCCGTCCCCCATTCCAAGACGTTTTTTGCTACCGCCCCTTGCAATGGTTTGCGTGCTAGCACTATCGGCTCTAAAGCGGGTTTTAGGGTCGTACCCCAGCCATCCCATTGCTTAGCGGCGTCGGTTGCGGGTGCTGTGATGTCCCGAGATTCGTAGCCGGTAGTGTCACCACCTGCTAGCTTGTTGATTGCTTTGCTCACGTTGTGAGATTTGGGGAACCCAGAGGCGTGGCACCATACCATCATGTCGCGTATTTGAAAGCCTGCATCCTCAACAGCTACCGCCATACGGTGATAGGTACGCGAGCCGCCAAAGGCAAGCATATGCCCGCCGGGTTTAAGCACACGCAGGCACTGGGCAAAAATATCTGCGCCCGGGGTGTCTTTATCCCATTGTTTGCCCCTAAATGACAACCCATAAGGCGGGTCGGTCACAATGCTGTCGACGCTATTATCGGGTAGCGTTGCCAAGATGTCTAAACAATCGCCGTTGAAAAGTTGCATACACTACCCCCTAAAGGGTGCGAAGAAAAAGCCACACCCTCACGAGCGTGTCACTTTATCCTCAACGATAGCGCCTATCTCGGGTGAGTAGGTCTTTAGCTCAAAAGGCTCGAGGCTGGGCATGACACGCCAGTCGCTGTTTGGGTTGTCTGCTGTGGGTGTCTGCGTTATGCCACCCCTCGCGTCAACCTGCGACTGGGTTAGGCTGCGCACGCTGCTGCGGCAGTTGTAATGATTAGGAGGAAATCGACTAAACCACCACGGGCTGTCGGCTGGCAGTATCGTACCGCTAAACTCTTGGCAGATGCTAGACGTACGCCCGTCAATAAGCGCGTCATACATCCAATACGGACGTGCTCGTAAGATGGCAGCGTCGTTAAGTTGCTCGAGCCTACCTGCCCCGTATGCCGTTTGTAAGTTTGTCCGGAATATCGTCTCAAGGCGCCATAACGGGTTTGGCACGCGCTTATCGTCTACCCAGCGCGTTAGCAAGTCGGCTGCTACGTCATCTTGGAACTGCTCGAAAGTTGTGCCGTCCGTTAAGGCACGCTCGAGCGAGTCGTAAACGTCTTGAATAACGTCAGCCTCGGCGATGTGGCTAACCCAAAATGCCCTTTGCCTAGCCTCGAGCGTAAGTTGATCGGCAGCCTCACGGGACATAGCAACCCGCCCACGGAAAAATGAGAATGCCTGCTCAAAATCAACGGGGTCAAAGCTAGCTGCCCACATTATTAACCTCGGGCGCGTCGTCACGTACTGCTAGCTGCCCAGCCATCGCGCTAAGGATGAGGGCGCGCTCTATAAGTTGAGCAAACTCGCTAGGCTCGCTGTCTCTGTATAAGTTACGCAGCTTACGGCGCAGATCGTCATAATCTTGTGCGCTGGCGATAGTTGCAAGTACCTGTTGAGTGTAGCCAGCAAACACCGCAGCGCCTTGTTTGGCTGCCACGTCGCCGAGGCTGTCTACATATAACTGCCCAGTAACAAAACCTGCCGCGCCGACTGCGTTGTCATTGCTTGCAAGGGTAACGGACTGGGTAACGGGTTGCTCATCTTCGCCGGGTATATCGCCGGGCTCGAGCTCCCCTGCGTCACCATCCTCAGTAACTGGGGGCTGTGGCTCAACGGGTGGAGGTAGCGTCTCGACTCTTGACCAAGGGATGTCAAAACGCTCGAGCATGGCACTCACGTCTACCCCAGCGCCTAACGCCTTGAGTTTACTGAGGGCGTCGGCTTGTGTGAGTAGCGTTTCGGCGTCTGCCATTTGCTCGGTCTCTGGGATTGTGTTGTAAGTTGCCCAAGGTGTGAGTGTGACGTCGCCAAAGTTGAGCCGCGTCCAGTGCTCAAAAACGCCGTCATGTAACAGGGTGGCAATCCCCTCGGCGTCTGCCTGTTTGTAATCCTGTCTTACAAGCTCTTGTGCTTTGGCGGCGGCGAGGCTACCGCCCGTTGTCTCGGTGGCGAGATTTTGCCCCAAGACTGCCACAGCCATGGCGGTGTTTGCCCAGCTAATGAGTTTTTCAAACGCTTCGTATGAGTGCGCACTCGCCTCTAATAGCTCGGCATCCCAGCCCTCGGGTAGTATCACCACGCCGCTATTGCCTAGGTTTGCGAGGTCACCGACAAACTCATCGCGTTGGTCATCTGTCACTTGGGGTGGGGTCTTGCCCTTAATGATACCCGCTAGTTTTTCACTCTGCCTTGCCCAGTCTTGTATGGCGTACGTTTTTGCAAGCCAGGGGATAGCAAGGGCGCGTATAAGGGTGCGCACGCCTGCAAACTGTGGACCGTAGGGACGATAAAGCAGCCACTTGCCGCCGTTGGGTTCGATTTGTGTTTCACCCTCACGCGTCATGACGTGCCATGTACCCCGAAACTCGTCATAGCGGATATGGCTAGGATGCCAAATGTATAGGCTAGGCACAACGCGACTATCGCGACGTGACCAACGTAGCTCAGCCAATGCCACGCCTAAACCACGCCCGTAACTCATGAGGGCGTCCATTTGGGACTCTGGGCATATATCCCAGTAGTCGAGCTCGAGCGTTTCACTTACTTTTTTGGCGATACGTTTAAGGCTGCCTGGCTCAAAATCCAAGGGGCAGCCGAGTAACCCGTTAACACGTGTGCTCATAACAGCGGTAGCACGATCATCGCCCATGATTGCATCCCACAGATAGGCGGCGCGGTCAAAGTTGCCCATCTGCAAATCTCGTAGTGCGTTGCGTACTGCCGAGGGTGTCCATTGGGATAGCACGCGAGTGGGGGGGAGGGTGTAGGTTTTGCGCATTTCAGTTCTTAACATTATTAGAATCTCCCCCTGCCGTTAGCAAATGAGCGGCTGGCTAGTGTTTTGCCGCTCGAGACATAGTCCCCATAAGGCACGATGTTAGTGGCATGTGTGGCGAGTGCGAGCGCCCAAAATCTATCAGCATGTCCGTCTTTATCACGTTCGCCCTCGAAACGCACGTTACCGGCTGCCGTGGTTGTCTTTTTGATCTTGTTTATATCTTTACGGACTTGCTCGCTAGCTGGGTTACGCAGCGCTCTGTCTTCAAAATTACGCTTGAGCCTAACTGCTAAGTCTTGTTTAATGGTGTTTGTGAAGTTTATTGGCTCGACTTTGGCGCCGTGATCGTCGCGTGCATCCTCGGCAAGTTGTTTGCCTAGCCCCGTCTCATCTATGCATGCCCTCGTAGCACGTGACAAAAACACGGCGAGGTGTTTGGCTTGATGCCGAAATTTCATGGCGCTAAGCTCGAGCACAAAGCGTGTCCATAAGACGTCGCCGACTTGTTCGAGCAGCCAAACGACAGTTAAATCACGGCTGCGCCCGATGTCGACACCCACATACAGCGGGTTATCTGTCTCGGGTATGGGGTGGTGAGGATTGTAGTCGTTTATAGGGATGCTGTTTACATCGTCGCCTGATATTGAGACGGGCGAGGGGACACCTTTATCTTCGCAACCATATATAAGCCCATAGCCTATGTAAGCGCTCTTGTCATCTTGAGGGTTGCAATTAAACTCCTGCTCAAATGTTTCATCATCGCCAACAATGTCTCGGGTCTCTTGCAGAAACTCGGCTATCTCTGTATCTGTGGCGACGTCGTCGGGCTTGTTAAGGATACGCCCGACTAGCCCGTCCTTAATAGCATCAAATATAGTTACACGGTGGGCATTCCACCGACCGCCGTCCTGTTTTGCCTCTTCTATGAGGCGATAAAATAGTGTGTTTTTGCCGTTGTGGCTGCTAAATACCCTCATGGGATACCCCCACAGGATGCTTGGGGCAGCCGCCCTCCACAGATCCTCGGCGTGCTCGTGGAAAGCAAACTCGTCAATAACGACTTTGCCACCTTTTGATCGGAAATTTTTCGGATTGCTGCTGAGGGCGGTGATCCTAAAACCGGACGAAAAGTCAATAGTAAGCACTTTCAAATTGGCGTCTTTATCGATAACACTCTCGTTAATGGTTGTGGCAGCTATCTGCAACAAACGCGCCCATTGCTCGCAGTATCCGATATACTCACGAGCTGCCGAGATATCTGCCGAGGTAAACCACACGTCCATACCGCCATGCTCTTTAGCCTTGGCGGCATCACGCACATCCTCATACGCTTGCACGTAAGTCCAGCCAATACGGCGTGATTTTTCCGCCACCTTGAGGCGATTAGTGTCACGTAACCAAGCCTCTTGGTAGTCCAAGAAATACGGGCGCGTCATTCCATACCTAGTATTTCGCGCTGGGCTATTTCGATGGCTTCAGGACTCAGCCCTTTGTTTTTCATACCAACCCCAACGCGCTCGGCTACTATTTCTCGAGCTAACTCGGATTCTGTTTTCTCTATATTTATGCTGTTTTGCCCTGCGAGTAACGCCACCCGTAACAGTTGCGTGATATCTGCGTCTTTAAATGCATCATCACCCAACTTGCTGACCCGACCCAGTATCTTGGCAGTCACGATACTGGCGAACGCGCCGTGTAAACCAAGGCGGCGCCCTGTGGGGTTGTCGAGAACGCGCATTTGCTCTCTAACCTCGGCATAGGTGCGCCATGATGGCAGCGTGTGATTATTATAGTGCCGACCCAGCGCAGATGGCTTAATCGAGCCCATTGGTTTGGCAAACTCTACAATATCCGCGTGTGTCATGCGTTTGTGTGTTTTGGGGTGACGCTCATACCCTAGCAGCATTAAGTCTATTTGTACGGCGTTGGGGTGCCTGCAGACGGTGCATCGTGAGGCGTGAGGTGCGAAGGCGGCATATCCGGATGTGTCCATAGTTGTTCTCGTTGTATCCTCGACGTCGCCCACCTCATCTCTCCCCGTATATCCCCGTAATCCCATAGTTATGGACAAAACTCACAAATAACTGCCACTTACACCCCAAAGGCAGGGCGTAAGTGGCAAAAAAATAGCGTATCGATTGCACGGGATGCTAACTGTCATTGTGTACGTTTGTGCGGGGTTTGTCAAATTGCCACACCTCAGCAAACATAAGGAACGTTCGAGTACTGCCATGCCAGCGACTTATTGCCACGCTCAGCCCAGTGCGCACTTTTCTCACAAGCTCGGTATGAGCGCCCTTCTCAAGGTCGGCAATAGTGGTTTTGCAGGTCATGCTTCTTCCTCCAAAATGCCTAGTCGAACGGCTTCATCAAACACAATCTGCATGTCGGCGCCGTAACCCCAGTGTTGAAACACTCCACGACTAACGAACGCACGATTGCCAATAATCCATTCTTTTAACTGATTGATTAACTCCCTCAAAGTCCCACCCTGTGAAAACCCCTGCTGGTCTCCCCATCTGGGGTAATACAAATAAATATGTTTTTGTGTGTAGCCGTCCACAAACCACGGATGACCCCGTTTATCACAGTAGATGCGAGCAACGGGGTCACCGTCAAAAAATCTACGACCGCAACTAGCAATGCAGCCAATCAACGCGTTGGCGTGCTCAATGCGCCTTTCAACGTCACCGACAGTGGGGTAGCTTGCATAGTCAAAGTCGGGAATTTTTGACCTTGGGTTGGTCAGGGCGGGGTCGTTAATGCGTTTCATGGGTTTCTCCAAAATCAGTGTCAACGTCAGCCATTATGCTAGAAGGTGGGTTGGGCGAGCGCATTAAGCTCGAGGCACACTTTCCACTGAATGTGCAAGTTTTCCACCTCGAGTTCAGCCTGCGCAAGTGCTTCTTCGACTTCTGTGAGAGTGTCGCGTTCTGATTCTGTGAGGGTAGCCAGACGCGCCCGTCGCATTTCGGCGTTAGCGCCATCAATACCTTGCAGAATCAGTGCGCCTTCGCGTGCTCGCAGGGCTTCTTTTGCTTGTCGCGCGTTTTGTTTGTGCGTGGCTACATCCGTCTTGGCGGCAGTTAGTGCCTTGCCTATTTTAGCGATTTGAGTAGCGAGATAGTACGGCGACAAATTCACTTCGGTAACGTTTTCCATAAGTAGTCCTTTCTAACAGTGGGGTAGCTTGCATAGTCAAAGTCGGGAATTTTTGAGGTGTTGTGGCTGCTCTGGCGACGTCGTTAATGCGTTTCTCCCTCGAGAGAAAACAATTCTTGCTTGATTGCTGCCATGTCCCTAGTAAGGTGCTCGAGCACCGACAGCAACACAGCACGTCTGGCTTGGTACTCCGTTGGTGCACTGCCGCCGTTATGGTCTTTGCGGTAGTAAAACGGGTGCGGCGTGAGTCCACCCCACATGCAGTCTCCGTCAATTTCAACGCGCACACTGCCGTCACTTGGCAGGGTCAGTTGTTCGTAAGGCATTCCTGAGTCGTTTTCTTTGATTTCAAAGGGCATTTTTCCTCCTAAAGTGCAACTTGTTGTAGGGTGGGTCTGTCAGAAAAAAGTCAACACTGTCATCGGGCTGCTGTGTGAGCCATTGCTTAGCGTCGGCGTGGGCTCGTCTGTAGGTTGTTCTCACACTGCCACACGCGCCAACTTAGCAATCTTGTAACACGCTGCCGATAACTCGACGCGCGTCGTGGGGGCGCGTTCCAGCTCGCCTCGGCGGCGCCTAACGTGCCATATAGCCGCCCAACGATCTCTAAGTAACATCTCTTGCCACGCGTCTTGCTCATCTAATCGCATGGCTTTAAACGCCGCCTTGAGGTCGCCTTGCCAAAGGATGACGGCGTGGCGAGCGATGCCTAGGCTCGCCTCGGCGTCTATTTCCACGTATAGGTACTTGGCGCCCTCAACGCTGCCCTTGGGGTCTTCAACTGTGCTGCCGTCGTAACGGTAATGTGTCGCCATAGTCTGCCACGATCGCTGAGCATGAAACACGCGATACAACGTACGGCAAATGTAATCACTGCGGTACCTTATGAGCGTTTTTTGCGCTTGGGTGGTTGGCGTTAATGCCTCAGATATACTCACACTGCCCCCCTCACCATAATACGTTAACGATCTCGCGCCAATTTGTTGGCGTCCAGACGTATACGGTCACACCTGCGTTACGTAGGATGTCTATAACGCGTTGTTGCTCGGGACGTGGTTTGTTGTTTTTGGTTTTTAGTTCAGCCTGTAGGTAACCACGGCTTGGGCAAGCGAGTTCTAGGTCGGGTTTGCCGGCGATGTTTTTGCGGCTGTCGTTATCGTGCCATATGTAGCGCCAACCGCGAAGGGTGGCGAGCTCTATGATGACGGCTTGAAAGTCCGGCTCAGGCATGTCGTTTTTTACGCGCTTGTCTGCAAACCAACTAGCGCGCCCGCGTGACGCGGCTACGAGTTGGCGCTGGCGTGCGCTCATGTCTTCAACGCGCCAACTCATGACGCGCCACGTGAGGGGTAGGTGTCGAGCTCTTTTTTAGTCCGAAAATTAGGCATACAAAAGCTCGCGCACGCGGTCAATGTCGGTTGCCCCCATCGCCTCGATTAGCGCTCTAGTAGGTATCCCCATTTTTTTAGCGAGCGCGTCGGCAGTCAACTCTGGCATTGTAGCCAATGCCTCGAGCGCGTCGGCAAGTACGGGGTCCATGTGTGGTGTGATTTCAAAAAATCCAAGGTCTTGCAGACGGGTTATCACGTCTTTACTACTCGTGTTAAGGTCTTTGGCGACTTGGTGTACTTTTTGGCTGGGCATGTTGACCTCCGTATCGAGCGGCGAAAACCCGCTCACTCTTCTTCTTCATTCCGGGCGTATGCCTATACGCCTCACCAACCGCCCCCGCTCTGCTCGAGCCGCCAGTTGGTACCCTCGAAGGTAATGGTGGTGCTTGGTTGCAAGCGGTTAAAGATGCGTTTGCCGTAAGCGGCTACCAGCTCTGCTAGCGTTAGGTTGCTAGTGATAATGGTGGTTTTTTTGTTGTTGCAGCGCTGCTCGAGTGCCAAATAAAGCAATCGCTTTTCGACGGCGGCATTGCTTGTTTCCCCCGCGCCTAAATCGTCTAGTATCAGCACGTCGGGGGTTGCCATGCGAGCGATAGCGCCATGCTCGGTAAGCTTTTCTTGGTCAAACGCGGCGCTATATCCATCACGCACCGTGACAGCTAGTAAACCGAGGTTTTGCAGCAAGGCAGTGTCGCCTTCGTGCAAAGCCTTTTTGAGGATTAAGATAGCCGCCTGCGTTTTGCCTGTGCCCAGCCCGCCGCTCAAAATGAGATTGTGACCCGTTATCTCGTGATACCGCTTGATACCCGTCAGCACGCGCTTAAGGGCGTCAGTTCGCGTCAGTTGGCTCGAGTGCGTATGCCAGTAACGCTCGCCAACCCCCGCGTTTACAAGTTCTTTACGCGCCTTGTCAGCATTCAGAGCGCGTGCGTATTCGGGGCTACGCGACACGCTACCGTCCGGGTGCTCGAGCCACATATCCTCGAGCGTGAACTGCTCGAGTGGTTTGATGACATCGTTAATCAGTGTCTTAGTTGTGGTCATGGTCACCTGCTAATCGTTTACAAAAATCGCCGTATTCAGCTTCAACGGTCATGGGTAGCCTCCTTCTCAAGGTCGGCAATAGTGGTTTTGAGGTCGTCAAGGTAGCGCTCGAGGTCTTCAAGGTCAACGGCTTCTGTGAGCTTTTTGGCAGCTTCAATAATGGGTTTATGGCGTTTGTGCTGCGCTCGCCATGCTGTCCAAGCGCGCCGGGTTGGTTCACATAGATACTGATAAGGATAGTTGACACTGCGCTTGAGTGGGTCGCTGCCTTCATCTGGGCGGTGGCGGCGCACGTGCCATCTCTCAAAGCGTTTGCGTTCTTGCTTACTAATTCCCACTGTCATCCCCCACGTGGGCAAAACCCCAAGCCACCATACGGTAGATTTTGTGGGTCGTAGTCTCAAAGTTTTGTGGGTAGGTGTGTTGCGGTTGCTCGACTGCCTGACTCATGCGGCAGCCTGCACTTTTAAGCCCAACACTTCTGCTACGTGGTCAATGATTTCAGGGTCTTTTAAGGTGTTGGCGTGGTGGCTGTACTGGCTGTGCTCAAGTTCGTGCAACGTGGCAATGAATTCCTTACTGCCGATGCCTAGCATCTTGGCGGCTTGGCTGATGCGGATGCGCTCTTCTTTGTTGACTTGGACTTTGGGCATGGCTACCTCCTGAGGTGGTTGGGTGAGGGTGTCGAGTTCGGACTTATATTGCTCGAGCGTCTCAATCTCTAGTAGCGCCGCCTCATAGCGGGCTTGCAGTGACTGATGGGCTTCTTGTAAGGACTGGTATTGGTCATCGAGTAGCTTTTGTTCGCGTTTGTGCACGGTTAGCGCCTCAGCAACGAGCTTTTCAGTAGCCTGAATCGCACGGCTTTCAACTTCAGCTTCAATCGCTTCGCCAAGCAATTCATGCAAGTGGTCATATTGCCGCCAGAACATCTCTTCAACGGTGTGGGGTTGCGCCCTGCGCGCGAGTGCTTTGGCGGGTAGCCCCTCGGTAACCATGTGGCTGAAAATGCCCGTAGTCAATTGCACAAAGCGGGCTTCATACGTGAGGGCTTGGTCAGCTATTTGTAGGGGCAGTTTTTGGCAGATAGCGTCGATGTTCTTAGCAGCACGGTTCAGGGCGCGTCCTAAGTCTTTGCTCGAGTACGTCCCCTTGGGGTCGCGCAGTAGCTCGAGACGTTCAGTAAGGTCAAGCTCAGCCACGAGTTTGACCGTTCCGTTAGTTGTGTCCATAGTCATCTGCTAACACGGCGGCTAGGTCGTTAGCTGGAGCGGTAACACGTGCGACTTGCTGCCCAGTCACGCCACCGCTCGCGTCTTTTGCTTGCTGTTTTTCCGCAAAACCTACGAGTTTGCCGTTGCTCATGATGTTTTCGATGCTTATGCCGTCCTTTCCGAGCCACCATCCGTCATTAACGCAAAAACCGACACCAGCCGCAAACACGTCGAACGCATCCGCGGCGCCAACATCTTCGTAGAGCTTTTTAATAAGGCGCTGGCGAGTGTCTGTGATTTTTATGCACTGAGCCCAGTGAGGCGGTATGACTGCATTCCAGTAATCTTTAAACGCGTCATAATCGGGTTTCCGTTGACGTTTAACGGGTTTTGTCTCTAGGATGGCTAACTCGTTGTTTTCGCGTGGTAGACGGCTATGTGAAATTGTGTCGGTTTGGGTGTCGTCAATTTCACTTTGCTGTCCTAAACGCAAAATGTAACTGTTACTCGTGCGCCCTCGCGATGTTGAGCGGGTGCGCTTTTCTATAAGCCCTCGCCGTGAGAGCGCCCCAACGCAACTAGTAACGGTGCGAGTCGTGAGGCTCGTGTCTTGTGCCAGCCGACCGATACCCGGGTAACATGCCCCCTCGGCGTCTGCATAGCGAGAAAGGGCAACGAGTACGAGTTTTTCACTGCTGGGGATGTCGAGATCGAGCGCGCTTTTTATGTGTGTGAACATACTCACCTTTTCGGTTTAGTGGGTTGGCGTTCGCCAAACTTACGCCCGTTACGAAACTCGGCACGCACGTACCCACTAGCTATTGCGCCTCGGGCGCAGTCTGGGCATAGGCTGCGGCAACGTAGGGTTACAAACACATCCCAGCCGCATATCTCGAAAATCTGACGGGTGTTTAACTCCCCAGCAAGCTCTAGGGTGGCTCGTGCTGCGCAGTAATCGCAGCGCACGAGCCGCTTGGTTTTGTCAGCCGACAAGGGTGTAGGTAATTGTAAGGGTTAAAAAATGATATTCCGCCTGTAACGCGGAATTAATAACGGTTTGGTGGGTGGTTTGTACGCTCACGACGTTAATGGTGTCGTTTGTCCAGTCATCATAATGCTTATTAAGGCTAGCAACGGCGTCGGTTAAGTAATCGGCGGCGGAGCTAAAAATAACAAGGTGTGTCACTCGAGCCACTCGCGAGCTTCGTCGTCACTAACGGGCGCGGCGTTAGCCGCAATCTGCTCAATGGTCATGCCGTCGCGGATGCGAGCAAAATGCTTCGCCTCAATGAGCAACTCGCGATACTGGCTAGCGCTGAGCGTGCGCACTACGTCGCCAAGCGATGACATACCCGTCTTTTTCTCCAAAAAGTACGAACGCATGTCATCGCCGTCTAAAATCGTACCTCGTACCGCCACAAACCAGCTCGCGGTAGCTTTTGAGATTGTGTCAGCAAGGTCGAGCGCCTCCTCCTCTAGGACGTTGCCAGCGTTTTGCTCAAGCAGCACGGCAGCCAGCGCGCGTTTGAACGTGACAAGGTTATCCTCAAACTTGTCTGGGATAGCGCCTAAAAAATTAGGCACAATGCGCATATACTCGCGTTTGTTGGCGCTCTTTTCGGGCGTCAACTCAAAACGCACCATCGCCCGGTGAAGCGGTAAGCAGTGCGAGTGAAACATCTCGCGCTTGAATTCGCTCCACACCTTGTTATTTGCCGGCGAAAACACAAGCACGATAGGCAACAAAGCGCCCGGCACAAGCACATAAATCTCAGTGCGCAGACGGCATGAGGGTGCCTCGCCGTCGTTACCAAACTGAGACTTGGGGCAGGTAGCGCAGTTGCCCCCGGGGTTTCCAATACCCGTTTTGCCGTCAACGCTTACGCATGAGGGTACGGGACTTTCGCCGTATTCACCAGGGTAATACGTGCGCGAAAATTTCCAGAACACCGGCACGCCCTCGATTGCCTCTTCATAGCGCACGCCTGCGGTTTTGCTGCTGTCTGGGATTTCCCACGCGGCACCCTTGGGCGTGGTAATGCGCAAAAAGTCGTTGGCGGTGATGTCGCGCCCTTCGTTTTCACGAAAGATTTCGAGGGCAGCGTTGAGGGCGTCGGCAGCGTTGGGGCGGGTTGCTACGAGGTTGAGCTCCGCGTGTTTGTCGTAAGTTTCGGACTGCTCGAGTATTACGAGCGCGTCTTGTGTGGTTGTCGTTTCAGTCATTTCATCATCCTCCTCTGGGATATAGTCATAAACACTCTCGTGATACTCGGGTGGGTCGAGCGGATAGTCACAGATACGTACGGCATCCCACTCAGGCATAAGTGAGCTCGCGTTTTGCCTCGGCTGCGTCTAACTGGGGTGTCGTTGGCATTAACTCGGCGCAGATAAACACATGTCGAGCGCCTTGCTTTGCGCGTGTCGTACCCAGTGATATACCCCACGTGTTACGCAACAATATCGCAGCGTTAGTGAGCTGTTGGGGAATGCTGAGCGCCACGCCTACTATTGGCGTTTCGCAGTCGACAAACTGCGCTGCGATATTGGCGGCTGCTACGTCAAAATCTGCCATGTCGGCGCTGTCGAGCGCGTTAATGAGTTGGGTGATGAGTTTGCCTTTAATTCGCGAGTGTATTAACATGGGTTTTAGTCCTTTCGCTGAGTGACTACTAACAGCGCGCATATACACATGCGCGCTCGTTTTCTTGTTACGGGCGTCCAAACACACGGCACCAATGGCACCCATAATCTCAATAGCCGTCATGGACGTACTCGTTGACGATTTCTAGGATGCTTGAGGCAACGTCTTCGACGTTTTTGGCGTCATCCCATAACACGCGGACTGCGTCTTGTGTCACCGTGAGTACTATTCCTTCGCGCCCATTGATGCGGTTGCGGACGTGTTGCCAGAGTAGGTTCGTATGTTTAGGTTTAGGGGCGGATTGTGTTAGCATCACGTTATCTCCTTTAGGTGGGCTGTTGACGCAGCCCCTTTTTTATTTTTTGTTCGCCTCGCCTAGGTAACGGGCGAAGACTTCGTCCTTACTCGAGCGGTACTGATAGCGCCCGGCTGGAATACGGTATGTGCCGTGACGTAACTTAGACGCACAAGACGCTGCGCCGTTTTGTGTCTCATACTTTGCCACGACTGCCCATACGTTGGGACGGTCTTTCAGCGGCTCGAGCAAACTTTGCCAGTCCCTAATTGTTGGTGGGCTACGCCACTCGGTCACATTATCCCCCTTGTCTTTATGAATATTTTTCGCATCTAGCGCATAAACTTGCAAAACCAACCTCACAATCTAATACCCGTTCTCCCTACTTGGTATTGACTAAGCTTATCATAGCTTACCTAGTCTGTCAAGCCCTTTGGGCTGCCGAGCGTCTAGCACGGGCTTATTGCCTGTTTTGGCAACCCTAACCAAGCCAACACCCACAAACTCACCACACGAGCACCCCCACAATATGCCGCCATTTAAACCACAAGCCCGTTTATGGGGCTTGTAAGATGCTTTTGGGTATATCTGCACGTTTGCGAGCTTGGGCGTGCCTTAAAACGGCTCACAATGCGCATACGCCAAAATAGCAGCCGGTAACCTACCCACAATTGACGCGTTGCTAATTATTGCTTTTTGTGAAACGCCGCGCAACATCTCAAAATCAGTGACGGCAAGCGCTAGCCAAATCGCTAGCAAACCGAGCAATACCTACGAGGGCAAACCCAAAATTTCCCCCGAGGGCAAAACCAAAATTTCCCCCCCTTCAATTGGTAATTCAATAGACTGGTAGTTAAGTACTTTCTATTAGGGTGAAACAGTTTCACTTAGGCTATTTGGGGTTTTTGTCGTCTGTCACGTGTCAAATGGCAATTTGTCCAAAGTACCCTAAGTGAAACAGTTTCACATTGGGTTAGTGAAACTGTTTCACCCCCCCCCTGAAACAGTTTCACTTTGGGTAGGGCAAAAACGCCCTAAAAGCGCCTTGGTTTATGGCAACTTTTGGGGCAAAAAAATAACACCACCGGGGTGGCGTTACATAGGGGCTTGACACATACGTAATGAAAGCAACCTGCAGAAACGACAGCAATTAGATCGCGGGTTGTGTTGGGTGGTTCTGGGTACAAGATGTATATAAATGCAAAAAGACGCCTCGAGCCATCTTTACCAGCAAGGATGGCTCGAGGCGTAAAAAACCCCCTCGCTGCGCCTTACGAGGGGGTTTTGCTGGGTCAAACCTTGGTAAACGTTCCCGTGTGTGGGTCGAACTTGGCGAAGCGGTGCGCTTCTGCCCACAGTTGCAGTTCAGGGATTTCCGTTTCGGGGTCGAGTTCGACGTTTACCGTCTCGGCGTTGACTGGCGTGCCTTCGGGCATTGCCATAATTTCAACTTGTGCCAAGAACATCGCGGTAGGGATTTCCGTTTCGGGCTCGAGTTCGACGTTTACCGTCTCGGCGTTGACTGGCGTGCCTTCGAGCATTGCCATAATTTCAACTTGTGTCAAAAACATCGCGGTTATGATGGGGTTAATCATGTTGAGCCTCCAGAGCGCCCCCGTAAGGGCGCTTCTTTAAAAACGTTCGACTTGTCGATTAGCATCGGCAGCTTCTATATCTTTGGCGGCTTTGATTTCTTCGGCAACTAGGGTTAAGCCGTAGTTGATGATGTCGCTACGGCTCTGCCATTGAGCTAGCACTTGGTCGTCTTTTTCTTGGTTGATAATCCCGAGCAAGCCAATATCGATATTGGCTTGAAATCGAGTGCGTCCTACACCTTTGCGGTTGGCGTCGTGGGCGGCGGTAGGGTTTGGGTTACCCGCGCCCTTTCGTGACTTTTTATAACGAGGCGTTTTATAACGAGGCATTGCGATAATCACCGGATTTCCTCAAGAAAATACTCGTCTGGGTCGTTGACGCTAAAAAGCCCCCCTGACAAGCAGGGGGCTGAAGGCGTGTGGCGATAATCACTGGATTTCCTCAATAAAATGCTCGTCTGGGTCGTTGACGTTACCAAGCATCTCGCGACATTCTTCTGCGCTGCCCGAAAACACCAACCGCATTTCGCTGGCGTTGATAAGGCGGTGTGTAGGATCTGCACGCTCAAACGGTTCGTTGGTTTCAAAGCCCATTCCGAACTTGCCCATTGCGAATTCACTCATGCCGACACGGAAAGTTTCTTGAGTTGTGCCTTCTTTGCTTGAGAGCGTGAGCCGCACAAGGTTTGTGCCTGAGAGTGGGTTGACTATTATTTGTTCACCTTCGGTGTTGATGACTAAATTTCCGTACGGGGTTACGTGGTGGTTCATGGCGTTCTCCTTTTCGCATCGCAGCGTGTGATTTGGGGGGTTGCCCTCCCTTGCCGCTTACTGAGTTAAGTATAGACGTTTTTAACTCAGATGTCAAGTGCCTAGACAAAGACTCCAAAATCATCCCCGAGAGTATTCAGCAGGTGCTGAGGTATTTGGCGCTCGAGGTTTATTTTGTCAAGAAAAAAAACCCCCTGACAGGCAGGGGGGCTGAAGGCGTGTGGCGATAATCACTGGATTTCCTCGCTAGTTGAGTTGTTGATGTGCCTCACGCGCTTGCGCCCACACCCACAGTGGCGTGTTTGCTTCTTTTTCTTTGCTGGCAGCTTCTGCCACCCAGTCAACATCAGGAAAGTCAATAGCCTTGGCAACCTCGGCGGCTTCTTCCCATTGCCGCCACAGGCGGCACTTACCGTAAGTGCCTTCGGTAAGCGCCGCCAAAAACGCGTCACGCTCACGGGTGAGGTCGAGGGGTGCGTTGGGGCGGTGTACCTTCAAGACGAAACCTACCCTTACACTCGTGGCACGCTCCACACGCAACATGGTGTTGCCGGTGCAGGTTTCGTGGCTGATAGAAACGCGAGGTGAGAGGATGTCGACCTTGGGAATCGACACGCCCGCAGCGGTGTCCCACTCGGTTTGCTGTTCTTGCTCACGGAACGCAAGCGCGTATTTGACTAACGCGCTTGCATAGTCCGTGTCTGTCATGTCAAAGATGTCAGTTGGTAGTAGCGCCTCGGTGCACTCGAGTGGCACTAGAATCTCGTGTTTTAGCAACCGGCGGGCAATTTCAAATCGAGTAATGGCGTTCATGGTAATCTCCTCCTGCCCCACGCGGATGGATTTATAGAGGTTCGTCGCGTGGGGTTTTTAAGCCTTTTTATGCCGTGCTTAGGGCAGACCTGCTAAGCTGCTTACTGAGTTAACTATACACATTTTTAGCTCAGATGTCAAGGGTCTCTTTGATTTGCTTTACAAGCCTGCTGACCGTTGCCTTGCTAATGCCTAAACGGTCAGCAGGTTCTTTGTGTGTGGTCTAGTCGCCTGGCTGCTCTGTGTCGCTAATCTCAACTCCGCTTAACATGCTGCTGCCGTTGTTATTGTCACCTTCATTGATGTTAGCCATGTTGTAGGTAAACGCGTCTATAGCATCCTGAGATACGCTAACACCCGGCGCACCCTTAACGCCTATACCCATTTGTTGCATCTTAGCTGCAATGACACCTGACAGCTTGCGATCTGTCGAGTTATCCGAGGTTGGCAAGATGATATCAACATCGCTGGCTAGACCGTTACGGATAGTGCGCCCTAACATCTGATCGAGTTCTTGGGCGCTCCAAGGTAGCGTAGGTATCACTTGCGTGGTTGGTCTACCGCCCTCGGTATCGTGGAATGACAGCCCCGTGCCGCCCTTAGCGGCGGTTAGTAGCATGAGTTTAGTTTTTCCGCTGTTGAAGTCATCTTTAGCTTTTTTGAGTTTGCTTTGCGACTCGTTTCCCGTATAGATAGCCACGCCGCCCTGGATGCCACTGAATGCCTCACGTAGGGTTTCGGTAGGGCTTGGCAACTCTATACTGATACCAGATAACGCCCTGTCTAGCATCTGTCCAAAAACGTTATCACCGGGGGCTATTTCTTTTTTAGCAGCGCCTAACGCGCTGTCGCTTTTGTACTGGGTGAACAACGCAACGCTACGACCTTGCTCGAGCTGCTCACGAATAGTCGGAATAGATGACTCAACTTTGGCAGTCTCTAAAATGCGTTTGCTTGCGTTGGCTAGCCATGCCTTTGAAAGCCCTAAGTACTCACGACTCCAGCTGTAATCGTCAATAGCAGCAGTGATATCTGCGATAGCATCTGTGTATTTCGGGTCTAACTCGAGCAGAGGTGTGGAGCTGCTAACCATGCCCTCGGGCGGGGTAAACGAGCGCTGTTGCATAAATCCTCGAGCTACGAGGTCGTTGTTAAGGCGCTTGAGATCGGCGGGGGTGCCTACGAACTTGTAAGTTGTGCTGTTGTTAAAACCCGTACCGATTTCGACACCGTAGTCAGTTATCCAGCCGTTGAACTTGCTACCTTTGGGTAGCATTCCCATCACGCTCATGTACTTGAGATCTTTAACGGTTTCGAACGGGGTAGCGCTAGCGCCAAGCGTAAATCCAGATGCTTGTATGTACTTTTGCATCTCCTGCCCGCGTTTTGACCTGTCGCCGCCAAACGCTTTTTTAAACTTGTGGAACTCATCAACAACAAGATTGTCGTATTGACCGGGGCTTGCATCCTTACTAAATGACGCGTGGGTAGTGATGAGATAACTATCCTTAGGCACCCTCATTTGCTCTAGGACGGCTTGCGTTTGCGCCATGGTGTCCTTATTAGGCACAATCAACAACGTGTTCTCCCCGAGGGCTGCTGATTCTTTCATGACGGCGGCAAAGTCGTATGTTTTGCCCGTGCCTGTGCCGTTGGCTAGGATGTGGCCGCGTTTGCCAGCGGCTTTGCTACCCATGATGCGTTTAACATCACGTACCTGTTCTGGGAATAGCGTGCCCTCTACGTCGGTTTTTAGGTCGTACTCGGTTGTAGGGAACCCGTCATTGTCAAACACGCCAGCGGGGGCGGTTGCTTGCGGTTCGGGATTATCCAAAAGTGCCTGGGTAGCGTCATCTCGAGCAACGTACCCCGGTAACGCTTCGGCTATCACGTCAAGACCAACCCCACTTATATCCCATGACTCGTTATCACTATTCCAGTTAGCCCGCCCGCCTACCTCATAGGCTAGGTATTTTAGGATTCTAGAGGTCTCAGGGTCAAAGTCGAAATAAGCCGAGAATGTACCGTCACTGTTGCCTTGGATAACGTAGGGGTGCTTGCTGTTTGGGGTAGCCACTTCGCCCGTTCGACGCTCGAACGGGTCAAAGTCACCGCTAAGCAGTTCGCTCATTTTTTGCGCAGTGGTGTCGTTAGTTGGCATCACCTCAATGCCCAAAATATCCTCGGCTGCCTCGAGGCTACTAAAGGGGATGAAGTTGGCATCAGCGCCGTGCTCACCTTCTGCGTACTTACGACCTGGGATGTCACGCCATTTTTCAATCAGCTCTCTGTCAAACGCCGCTCTAAACACAAACCCGTCTACACCCTTGTAGCTGCTTGCTGTGGCGATGATGGGGGTATCTGCGCTGTATCGCCTAACGATAGGGCGCCCCCCGGCGGCTTTGTCTTCACTTACCGCCTCTTGGCGCGCTGTGTCGAGGTCTCGCGCCGCTTCGCTTTGTTCGTCTGCATCGTCGTTAATGACTAGGTTTCCGTATGGGGTTACATGGTCTATGATGTCCTCCTCACTTGGTATTGACCAAGCTTATCATAGGTTACCTAGTCTGTCAAACCCTTTGGGATGTCGAGCGTCTAGCACGGGCTTATTGCAAGCGCAACAACCACGGCACCGCCCCTAAATCTTGCCCGATATCGGGGTATTGATGGGAAACAGCCGTCCCATCAAAGTCAAGGGCGATAATCACTGGATTTCCTCGACGTTAAAAAACCCCCTGACAGGCAGGGGGCTGAAGGCGTGTGGCGATAATCACTGGATAATCACTGGATTTCCACCAACATCAGCACCACTAGTAAAATCACGCGAGCGTTTTGCGCACATCTCTAAAAGGGCAATCTTGCTTGTCGCACGCCACAAACATACGTATATGGGTGCCAAGCACTTGATTTTGCCCTCGTAGGTAGGCAAGGTCTTCACTCAATTTGTCGATGCGGTGGGCGGCGTCCACGCCAAACTTACGCTCACGTGCTAACTGCTCTTGGATGTCGTCGACAAAGCGTTGGTATTGGCTGTCGAGTTGGGCGCGGATAACGTTACTGTTTGCCGAGCGTTTGGCGTACAAAATGTAAATAAATGCAAAAATACTTACTAGCAATAATGCCCACGTTGGTACGCCCTGCTCGAGGAATACTTGGGCGATTGTTGCCAGTACGTCCACTAGTGGCTAACGCGTCCCGCCTCTGTTTTGATGCGAGCCGTTAACGTTGGCTCGACATCCCCAGCCAACCAGCCCTCGATTTTCTCGCCCCAGTCAATATGGTTTAGGACGCTCACGAGGGTGTCTATGGTGTTGCCTAAGATGGTAATCGTGAGACGGTTAGGTGTGATGCCGACCTTTTTCGCTGTGTCTAAAATGGCGTCGAGTACAATCATTTTTTTGCCCTCGCCGTCGAGGTCTGTGCTACCGAGCGTCTCGGCGAGTTCGATAGCTGCCAATATCGCGCCAAGATTGCGTAAAATAAAACGAAAAATGTTAATCATTTTCTCCCTCTCTACAAACTACGTAGTCGTTAAACGCTACGGCAGCACTAACGCCCGACTCGCGAGCGACTTGGTAGTCGACAAGGCACGCCGACGGGCGATAGATAGGCATACAGCTAGCCAGTAACAGGCACACAGCCCCAAGCACAAAAATCCTCATGACATCTCCTCACGTCCATAGTTCGACAGCTTTATCGCTGTCATCATCGCTAGCGGGTCTAAGTAGTGGACTTTTGCGATTCGCTTAGCTTCATCGTCGCCGCCTTGTCCCTCAGCTGCCGGGCGGATAGTGCGGCGCATTTCTAAGTGCAAATGTGCCGTGTATTGGTTGCGTGTCCCCTTGCCGATGCTGCCAACATGGTCACCAGCGCGCACGATGTCACTAGTCTTAACGGTGACGTGGTGCAGGTGGGCATATTGCACGTCGAGCACGTCCATGACAATGCCTGTCATATCGGCAGCATGTTGCACGCTTACGGAGCCTGCCCTTACTAACACAATGCCACCCCACGAGCCGACAACACGCTCGGCAAAAACAACCTTACCGGCGAACATGTTTTGCACCGGGTAGCCTAAGTCGCTATCACCGCCCGACTTGAGATTAATGTCTACGCCCTTATGCCAGCGTCTAAATGCCCGATAATAGCCAGCATCCAAAAAGCCCGCGTCAACTTTGCACGACTGCCACGGACGTATCGGATACGCGCCCATGATCTCGTCAATATCTAATGCTACTGGCAACTCTCGCAACCTCCCTCGGGGTTAATCTGGCACGCGCTGGCGGTAGTCTCGGTGACTTGGCATGCGTCGAGGCTTAACTCTTCATCAAACTCGTCTACGACTGTTTGTGGCTCGTTTTCTGTCATGGTCACTCCCCTTAAGTGCGCCCGTTTGTATGGGCAGTTGGCACGAGCACACGCGGCTGGGCTATATCGCCACTCGTTGCACATCATGCACAAAACCTGGTTAGCGTCTGCTTTAATTGGCGCTAAACGCTGGCTCATAATCAACTACCTCCTGAATGCTGGTCATGTTGCGGATTGTCAGTTTATGCACTTGTAGCTCGTAGAATTTCGTCGAGTACCACTCGCCGAGGGCAAACGATAGCTGGTCAAACCCTGCAAGGTCTAGGGGTATGAGCATATTCTCAGTACACTGCCACGCGAGCGGTGACACGTCGCCTCGACTCACACGCCGCACCATATGCCTAGCTACGTCGCTTAGGTTGCCCCGGTCTTTAGCACGGGCTTGGGTATGCAAAAAACCGTCATCATGC
>Ga0307966_1000377_pt1 | contig 37030 bp, 37 predicted proteins | sample OrgLakmetagen646_FD_203141 | JGI IMG/M metagenome (GOLD analysis project Ga0307966, IMG submission 203141) | Saline water microbial communities from Organic Lake, Antarctica - #646 | ecosystem: Environmental > Aquatic > Non-marine Saline and Alkaline > Saline | place: Antarctica: Organic Lake... | reverse complement strand
GCAAGGCTTGAAGCTCAGCGCGGTCAGCGGGGCCAAGATAAAGGCAGATGTCGGAGCGTCTCATCTGCAGACCATGCCACAGATGGGGACCGTCGGGAATCCTATGTTAGGTGCAGAACACTAGGGTAAATTGGTAAAGAAATTTGTTGAAATGTTCTCACTTTGGTCTCATATCAAAGGAGGAACATAAAAAGAACACGTCACCGCGATTGCTGCCCATAGTGTGGCATGACATAAGGACTGGACATCTCATGGCAACGGCAGAACTTCTCTCAATGACCGACAAGAAAACAGCCGACAAACAAAAGGCCCTCGACAGCGCATTGGCCCAGATCGAACGGCAGTTCGGCAAGGGGTCGATCATGAAACTTGGTGGCCAGAACCAGATGCCGGACATCGAGGCGACCTCGACGGGGTCTCTGTCGCTGGACATCGCCCTTGGGATCGGTGGTTTGCCTAAAGGCCGGATTATCGAGATTTACGGCCCCGAATCTTCTGGCAAGACGACCCTGACCCTGCACGCCATCGCGGAAGAGCAGAAGAAGGGTGGCGTTTGTGCCTTTGTGGATGCCGAGCACGCGCTCGACCCGCAATATGCCAAGAAACTGGGCGTCAACCTTGACGAATTGCTGATCTCGCAGCCGGACACGGGCGAACAGGGGTTAGAAATCGTGGATACGCTGGTCCGCTCGGGCGCTGTCAGCATGGTTGTCATCGACTCCGTCGCTGCTCTGACGCCCAAGTCAGAGCTTGAGGGCGACATGGGCGACAGCAGTGTCGGTGTCCACGCCCGCCTGATGAGCCAGGCAATGCGCAAACTTGCAGGGTCGATCAATCGGTCGGGTTGCATGGTGATTTTCATCAACCAGATCCGCATGAAGATCGGCGTGATGTTCGGATCGCCAGAAACCACAACCGGCGGCAATGCGCTGAAATTCTATGCGTCGGTGCGGTTGGACATTCGCCGGATCGGTGCGCTCAAGGACCGGGACGAGGTCGTGGGCAACGCCACGCGCGTCAAGGTCGTCAAGAACAAGGTGGCACCGCCCTTCAAACAGGTCGAATTCGACATCATGTATGGTGAAGGCATCTCCAAGAACGGCGAACTTCTGGACCTTGGCGTCAAGGCCGGCGTGGTCGAGAAATCTGGTGCATGGTTCTCTTACGGGGATGAACGGATGGGTCAGGGCCGCGAGAACTCCAAGCAGTTCCTCAAGGACAATCCCAAGATCGCAATGGATATCGAAGACAAGATTCGTGCGGCGCATGGGCTCGACTTCGAGATGACCCAGAACGCCAGTGAGGATGACGATCTGGTTGAAATGTAGACGTCCGGTTATTGCAAATCAAAGCGGTGCTTCGGACCGCTGGTCACTGTCTGAAAAGGGCGTCACCAAGGTGGCGCTTTTTTCGTCTGACCGTGCCGCAGCAGTGATGATCCGGCGACGCCGATGCCTGTTGCCGCTTTCCATCAATCGGATGGACACCCAAGCCGCTGAAAGCTATTCCATCGCGGACCTTCCAGCCACTCCGAAGAGAGCGCCATGACAAGTCTTGCCGATATCCGATCGACCTTCCTGAATTACTTTCAGACCAAGGGTCACGAGATTGTTCCGTCGTCGCCGCTCGTGCCGCGCAACGATCCGACGATGATGTTCACCAATTCGGGCATGGTGCAGTTCAAGAACCTCTTCACCGGTGTCGAGACACGCGACTACAGCCGCGCCACATCGGCCCAGAAATGCGTGCGCGCGGGTGGCAAGCACAACGATCTCGACAATGTAGGTTACACTGCACGCCACCACACGTTCTTTGAAATGCTGGGCAACTTCAGCTTCGGCGACTACTTCAAGCCCGAAGCGATTCCTTTCGCGTGGGAACTGGTGACCAAGGAATTCGGCATCGACAAGAACCGCCTGTTGGCCACTGTCTATCACACCGATGACGAGGCCTTCGAAATCTGGAAAAAGCTGGGTCTCTCCGAAGACCGCATCATCCGTATCGCAACATCTGACAACTTTTGGCAGATGGGGCCGACTGGTCCCTGTGGACCGTGCTCCGAGATATTCTACGACCACGGCGATCAGATCTGGGGCGGGCCTCCGGGGTCGCCTGACGAGGACGGCGACCGGTTCATCGAGATCTGGAACATCGTTTTCATGCAGAACGAACAGTTCGCAGACGGGTCGATGACCGAGCTGGAGATGCAATCGATCGACACCGGCATGGGGCTGGAACGGATCGCGGCGCTCCTGCAGGGCAGCCACGACAACTACGATACCGACCTTTTTCGCGCGCTGATCGAATCCTCTGCTCAGGCGACCGGTGTCGACCCCTATGGCGACCAGAACGTGCATCACCGCGTGATCGCCGACCACCTGCGCTCGACTTCTTTCCTGATTGCCGAAGGCGTGCTGCCCAGCAACGAAGGGCGTGGTTACGTCCTGCGGCGGATCATGCGGCGCGCCATGCGTCACGCGCATCTTCTGGGCGCGCAGGATCCCGTGATGCACCGCCTTGTCCCCGAGTTGGTCAAGCAGATGGGCGCGGCCTACCCCGAACTGGGCCAGCAGCAGAAGATGATCGAAGACACGCTTCTGGGCGAAGAGGTGAAGTTCAAGCAGACCCTTGATCGCGGGTTGAAGCTGCTGGATGACGAAGTTGCCGGTCTGGGAAAGGGCGCGGCACTGCCCGGCGCCTCTGCTTTCAAGCTTTACGATACCTACGGTTTCCCTCTTGATCTGACGCAGGACGCGCTGCGCGAGCGGGGCATGACCGTCGATCAGGACGGGTTCGACACCGCGATGGCGGACCAAAAGGCCAAGGCGCGGGCTGCATGGTCCGGTGCCGGCGGCGAAGCGGATGCCAGTGTCTGGTTCGACGTGGCCGACAAACACGGCACGACTGATTTCCTGGGCTACGAGACGCTGGAAGCCGAGGCGCAGATCGTCGCCCTGATCGTCGATAGCGACAGGGCCGAGACAGCAACGGGGGCCGTTCAGATCGCCTGCAACCAGTCGCCCTTCTACGCTGAAAGCGGCGGTCAGGTCGGTGACGCCGGCACTTTGGTGACCGAGACCGGCACGGTGCGGATCGATGATACGCGCAAGGTGGCCGGTGTCTTCATCCACATCGGCGAAGTGACCGACGGTCAGGTCAAGACGGGGCAGGGCGCCCAGCTGCGCGTGGACGCCGCCCGCCGTGCCGATATTCAGGCGAACCATTCGGCCACGCACCTGCTGAACGAAGCGCTGCGCGCGGCTTTGGGCGACCATGTGGTGCAGCGCGGATCGCTCAATGCGCCGGATCGGTTGCGCTTTGACTTCTCGCACAATGCAGCACTTGGCCCCGAGGACCTTGGCCGGATCGAACGCGAGGTGAACACGCTGATCCGCCAGAACGGTGCGGTATCGACCCGCATCATGGCAACCGACGACGCCCGTGATCTGGGAGCACAGGCCTTGTTCGGCGAGAAATACGGTGATGAAGTGCGGGTCGTTTCAATGGGCCAGCGCGACGCATCCGGCAAGGGCAAGGACGGCCAGACCTATTCGATCGAGCTTTGCGGCGGCACGCACGTCAAGCGACTGGGAGAGATCGGCGCGTTCGTGGCTCTTGGCGACAGCGCATCCTCGTCGGGCGTGCGCCGCATCGAGGCGCTGACAGGTCAGGCGGCACTGGACTACCTTCGCGAACAGGACCGCCGCCTGACAACGGCTGCCGGTGTTCTCAAGGTAAGCCCCGGTGAGGTAGCGGCTCGCGTCAAGGCGTTGCTGGACGACCGCAAGACACTGACCAACGAAGTCGCACAGTTGCGCCGCGAGGTCGCCATGGGCGGCGGGGCCGGTCAGGCGTTCGGACCGGAAGAGGTAAACGGCCTGAAGCTTCACGCGCAGGTCATGCAGGGCGTGACGGGCAAGGACCTGCCTGGCCTGATCGACGAGATCAAGACCCAGATCGGGTCTGGCGTCGTTCTGCTGATTGCCGACACGGGCGGCAAGGCCGCCGTGGCAACCGGCGTGACCCGCGATCTTGAGGGGCGCTTGTCAGCGGTCGATCTGTTGCGAGCCGTCGTGCCGGAACTGGGCGGGAAGGGTGGAGGAGGCCGTGCCGATCTCGCGCAGGGTGGTGCACCTTCAGCCGAAAATGCGCCAGCGGCATTGGCGAAAGCGAAAACCTATCTGGAGGAACTTTGATGGCTACGGCACTTTGGATCGCGCATGTGAAGGTCACCGACGCAGAGGCCTACGGGCGCTACGCCTCACGCGCCACTGACGCGATTGCAGCGCACGGCGGTGTCTTTTTGGCGCGTGGCGGTGCCTACGAGACGCTGGAAGGCCCCGACCGGCCCCGCAATGTCGTCGCACGGTTCCCCTCGATGCAGGCAGCGCACGACTGTTATTACTCGGATGCCTACCAAGAGGCCCTGACCCACGCCAAAGGCGCTGCCGAGCGCGAGTTGAGCATCGTCGAAGAAACCGCGTGAAAGGCGAACTGGCCGCCATGATGGCCCGCCATGCGCGGGTCGGGCGGCTGGACTGGATTGGGGTGCGCTCGGATCGTCGGGCCGACGTCTGTGCCGTCGACAGCGCCGAGGTCGCATTGGGCGGGCTTCTTGACGATCATTCCCGCGCAGGCAAACGGGCTGTCACGCTTATTCAGTCCGAACACCTGCCTGTGATCGAAGCCCTTGCCGGAAGGCCCGTAACCTTCTTTGATCTGCGTCGCAATCTGGTGGTGTCCGGTCTGAACCTTGCAGCTTTGCGCAAGGCAAGGGTGCAGATCGGGCAGGTGGTGCTAGAGATCGAAGGCCCCTGTCCTCCATGCAGTCGAATGGAAGAATCGAATGGTATTGGCGGCTACAACGCGGTACGGGGACATGGTGGCTGGTACGCCAGTGTTGTGACGCCCGGACTTGTCGCTGTCGGGGACGCCGTCACACCGGATACGCGCCAAACTGCCGACCATTCGTCATAGGGGCTGGAACCCAACCGCTCTGGCGTGGTTGAGTTTGCCTAAAGGGAGAAAACGCCATGCTTGATCGTATTGCCGAAATCATTCGCGAATTGCTGACACCGGCACCCGCACCTGTCCCGGTTCGGGTCGAACGCCCGACGCAACCGCGTCGGGACTGAGACTTACGACGCCGCGCGGGACTGACGCTTGCGCTCGTGCGGGTCAAGGAACCGTTTGCGCAGACGGACTGCGTTCGGTGTAACCTCGACCAGTTCGTCGTCGTCAATATAAGCGATTGCCTGTTCCAATGACATTTGAACCGGCGTCGTCAGACGCACCGCCTCGTCGGTGCCCGACGCCCGAACGTTCGTCAGTTTCTTGCCCTTGAGCGGGTTCACCTCGAGATCGTTCTCGCGGGAATGTTCGCCAATGATCATGCCGGTGTAGACCGATTCCTGCGCGCCGATGAACATCTTTCCCCGATCCTCGAGGTTCCACAGGGCAAAGGCGACCGAAGCGCCGTTTTCCATGGAAATCAGAACGCCCTGACGGCGGCCCTGAATTGCACCCCGGAACGGTGTCCAGCCGTGGAACAGTCGGTTCAGCACGCCCGAGCCGCGCGTATCGGTCAGGAATTCACCGTGATAGCCGATCAGCCCGCGCGAAGGGACATGCGCGATGATCCGGGTCTTGCCAGCGCCAGCAGGCTTCATCTCGACCAGATCGCCCTTTCGGGTGCCGGTCAGTTTCTCGACGACCACGCCGGTATACTCGTCGTCAACGTCAATGGTCACTTCCTCGATCGGCTCCATGCGTTCACCGTCTTCGTCGCGGTAAATGACTTGCGGGCGCGAGATGCTCAGTTCGAAGCCTTCACGACGCATGTTCTCGATCAGAACACCCATCTGCAATTCACCCCGACCTGACACCTCAAAGGCGTCCCCGCCCGGCGTGTCTTCGATCTTGATGGCCACGTTGACTTCGGACTCCCGCATCAACCTTTCGCGGATGACGCGCGATTGCACCTTCTTGCCGTCCTTGCCAGCCAGCGGACTGTCGTTGATGCCGAAGGTCACGGTAATGGTGGGCGGGTCGATCGGCTGCGCCGGAATCGCCTTGTCGACCGACAGATCGCACAGCGTATCGGCAACGGTGGCCTTGGTCATGCCTGCGATCGTGACGATATCACCAGCCTCGGCGACGTCGATGGCCTGTTGCCCCAGACCGCGAAACGCGAGAATCTTGGAGACACGGAATTGCTCGATCTTGTCGCCCTTGCGGGACAGGGCCTTGACCGTCTCACCGGCCCGCAACGTGCCGGATTCGACGCGACCGGTCAGGATGCGGCCGATGAAGGGATCTGCCGACAGGGTCGTCGCCAGCATCTGGAACGGTTCGTCGCGGCGGTTGATCTGCGCAGGCGTGGGCACGTGGGCCAGAACCATGTCGAACAGCGCGGACATGTCGGCGCGCGGCCCGTCCAGCTCTGCATCGCACCAGCCGTTGATGCCACTTGCGTAAAGGACTGGAAAATCAAGCTGTTCGTTGTCAGCCTCGAGTGCTGCGAACAGGTCGAACACATAGTCGAGCGTCTGGTCGGGTTCGGCGGCGGGCTTGTCGACCTTGTTCAGGACGACGATCGGTTTCAGTCCCAGTGCCAGTGCCTTGGACGTCACGAACTTGGTCTGTGGCATCGGGCCTTCCGCGGCATCGACCAACAGAACCACACCGTCGACCATCGACAGGATGCGCTCGACCTCGCCACCGAAATCGGCGTGACCGGGGGTGTCGACGATATTGATCCGGGTGCCTTTCCACTCGACACTCGTGCATTTCGCCAGAATGGTGATCCCGCGTTCGCGTTCGATGTCGTTGCTGTCCATGGCGCGCTCGGTCGTCGCCTCGTTCTCGCGGTAGACGCCGGACTGCTTGAGCAGTTCGTCCACGAGCGTGGTCTTGCCGTGGTCTACGTGTGCGATGATGGCGATGTTGCGGATATCCATGGAAGCGTGCTTTCGTTCAGAGGTTGCGCGCCCGATACAGAGGTTTCCGTGCCTTTGCTAGCCCTAGTGCGGCGAGGTCCTGGAGAAAAGGTGGATGATCAATATTCCGCCCATGATCATCGCCAGACCCAGCCAGGCCCAACTGTCGAGTTTCTGGTTGAAAACGACATAGCCGATGGCCGAAATGAAGACGATGCCAAGGCCCGACCATATCGCATAGACCACGCCGACGCGCATGAACTTCAACGCGATCGCCATGAAATAAAAGGACGCGGCGTAGGTGACGATGCAGATGACCGAGGGCCAGAGCCGCGTGAACTGCTGGCTGGCCTGCAGTGCTGTCGTGCCGATGGTCTCGAAGAAGATGGCAACGCAAAGGGCAAGATAAGGCATGGCAGGCTCCGTCAGATCGCGGTTTTCCATGCCTGCGCCGGCGCGGCAAGGCAAGCCCGTGACGGTCGATTCAGGTTGCGATATATCTGTCGCGACGGTGGTTGAACGCAATGATCGCGTTCAGCACGACAGCGCCCAGAAGCGAGTAAAGCACGATGCTGGCCGGAAAAAGCAGAAAGGCTGCGGCAAAAATTACGCCATCAACAGCCAGCTGCACATAACCCGCCCGGAACCCGAAACGGTCCTGCACATACAGAGCCAGTATACCCAGGCCGCCCAGAGATCCGTTGTGCCGGAAGAGCGCCAGCAGACCCAGGCCGGTCAGCGCGCCGAAGGCCACGGCACCGAGGGCGGTGTTGATCGAGGATATGACGAAATAGGGTGGCAGAATCTCGATCAGGACGGAAAAGACGGTCACGCAGCCGATGGAGGTAAGCGTAAACTGCAAGCCGATGCGGCTGTAGGCCAGCCAGTAGAACGGCAGATTGATGACGAAGAAGACGGCACCAAAGGACCAGCCTGTCAGGTAGCTGATGATCACTGCTATACCGGCTGTCTGACCAGTGATCAGCCCGCAGAACGTCAGGATGTGAACGCCAAGCATGCACAGGAAGATGCCAAGCGACAGACCCTGCAGGTTCTCGATCGTGGTGTGTCTGAGGGGGTATTTCGGTTCCGCCATGGCGCGGCTCTAGGACCGTCGGCGGGTCGTGTCGAGGCCCGCGCGGCAAGCCACGAAAAAGGGCCGCTCGAAAGCGGCCCATTGGGGGGATTTGCCCGCTATCAAAGCGCCTTGCTCAGATTTTCGTCGATCTTCTCAAGGAAGCCTTCCGTGGTCAGCCAGCCCTGATCGGGGCCGACCAGCAGGGCAAGGTCCTTGGTCATATGGCCACTTTCGACGGTGTCCACGACGACCTTCTCCAGTGTCTCTGCAAAGGTTTGAAGCGCGGCGTTATCGTCGAGTTTCGCGCGGTGCTTCAGCCCCCCCGTCCATGCGAAGATAGACGCGATCGAGTTGGTCGAGGTTGCTTCGCCCTTCTGGTGCTGACGGTAATGGCGGGTGACTGTGCCGTGCGCGGCTTCGGATTCCACGATCTTGCCGTCGGGGGTCATCAGGATGCTGGTCATCAGTCCCAACGACCCGAAGCCCTGTGCCACGGTGTCGGACTGCACATCGCCGTCGTAGTTCTTGCAGGCCCAGACATAGCCGCCGGACCATTTCATCGCCGAGGCGACCATATCGTCGATCAGACGGTGCTCGTAGTAGATTCCCGCTTCCTTGAACTTGTCGGCGAATTCCTCGTCAAAGACCTTCTGGAACAGGATCATGAACTGGCCGTCGTAGTTCTTGAGGATCGTGTTCTTTGTGGACAGATAGACAGGATAACCACGCTTGAGGCCGTAGTTGAGCGAGGCCCGTGCGAAGTCGATGATCGATTCGTCAAGGTTGTACATGCCCATGTAGACACCGGACGAGGGCGCATCGAAGACGTCTTCCTCGATCACGGTGCCGTCTTCGCCGACGAATTTCATCGACAGCTTGCCGGGGCCGGGGAACTTCATGTCCGTCGCGCGGTATTGGTCGCCGTAGGCGTGGCGCCCGATCACGATGGGATGGGTCCAGCCGGGCACCAGACGGGGCACGTTCGAACAGATGATCGGTTCGCGAAAGACGACGCCGCCCAGGATGTTGCGGATCGTGCCGTTGGGCGACCGCCACATCTTCTTGAGGCCGAATTCCTCGACCCGGCCCTCGTCGGGCGTGATCGTCGCGCATTTCACGCCGACACCGACCTCCTTGATCTTTTCGGCGGCGTCGATGGTGATCTGGTCGTTGGTCCGGTCGCGTTCCTCGATCCCCAGATCGTAGTAAAGCAGGTCGATATCCAGATAGGGCAGGACCAGTTTTTCCTTGATGAACTGCCAGATGATGCGGGTCATCTCGTCACCGTCGATCTCGACGATCGGGTTATCTACCTTGATCTTGGACATGGGCGCTCCTGCGACTTATGTGACGCGCCTTGGGCGCGGTTGGCCGGAATTACGGCGGGTTGCGGTGCGATGCAACCGGCGGCAGGTGGTAGGCCCGGCAGGACTTGAACCCGCAACCAAAGCGTTATGAGCGCTCTGCTCTAACCAATTGAGCTACAGGCCCGCCTGACTGCTAGGGCTAGCCAGAGCCGCCGGGGTGGTCAAGAGCCGAGTGTATGCCGTTGCGAAGACAGGGGCGATACGCTAGGTCGCGCGGGGACAGTCTGTGGGGGTGTGCGATGACGAAGAATGGCCTGACCTATGCCGATGCAGGCGTGGATATCGACGCGGGCAATGCCCTGATCGACCGGATTAAGCCCGCTGCCGGACGCACCGCGCGACCCGGCGTCATGGCGGGCCTTGGGGGCTTTGGCGCGCTTTTCGATCTGAAAGGGGCGGGCTACACCGACCCGATCCTTGTCGCGGCCACGGATGGTGTGGGCACCAAGCTGCGGATCGCCATCGACACGGGCCATGTGGGCACCATCGGGATCGACCTCGTGGCCATGTGCGTGAACGATCTGGTCTGTCAGGGGGCAGAGCCGCTGTTCTTTCTGGATTATTTCGCCACCGGCAAGCTGGACCTCGACTGTGCCACGGCAATCATCGAAGGCATTGCTGCTGGCTGCCAAGCGTCGGGCTGTGCGCTGATCGGCGGCGAAACGGCCGAGATGCCGGGGATGTATCACGATGGGGACTTCGACCTTGCGGGATTCGCGGTCGGTGCGATGGAACGCGGGTCCGATCTGCCATCCGGTGTGGGCGAAGGCGACGTGCTGCTGGGGCTGGCGTCGAACGGGGTTCATTCCAACGGGTATTCGCTGGTGCGCCGGATCGTCGATGTCTCGGGACTTGCATGGTCGGACGCGGCCCCCTTCGCTGACGAGACACTGGGCAAGGCGTTGCTGGCGCCCACGCGGCTTTACGTGACATCGGCGCTTCAGGCGATCCGGTCTGGCGGCGTCCACGGCCTTGCGCATATCACCGGCGGCGGGCTGACCGAAAACCTTCCGCGCGTCCTGCCCGAGGGTCTGGGCGCCAGCATCGACCTTGGCGCATGGAACCTGCCCCCGGTCTTTCAGTGGCTCGCCCGGACCGGAGGGATGGCCGAGGCGGAATTGCTCAAGACCTTCAATGCGGGCATCGGCATGGTGCTGGTCGTGTCAGAGACGCAGGCCGACGATCTGACCGCTATCCTGACCCGGGCGGGCGAAAGCGTCCACCGGATCGGCACCGTCACGACGGGCGAGGGCGTCCACTACAGCGGCACCCTTCTGGAATGACGCGCGTCGCGGTCCTGATCTCGGGCAGCGGGTCGAACATGGTGTCGCTGGTCAAGGCGATGCAGGGCGACATGGCCGCCGAACCGGTGCTGGTGCTGTCAAACAGGCCCGATGCCGGCGGGCTTGCAAAGGCGGCCGCCTTGGGCGTGCCGACCGCCGTGGTCGATCATACCGCATTCGCAGACCGCGCGTCATTTGAAGGGGCGGTGCAGGCCGAACTTGTGGCAGCCAAGGCCGACCTGGTCTGCCTTGCTGGCTTCATGCGGATACTGGGCGCGGATTTCATCCGTCTCTGGGCGGGTCGGACGCTGAACATTCACCCGTCGCTTCTGCCGAAATACAAGGGCCTGAACACCCACGCTCGTGCCATCGCGGCGGGCGACAGCGAAGCCGGCTGCAGCGTGCACGAGGTCACTGCGGACCTGGATGACGGGCCGGTGCTGGGGCACGCGCGGCTGGACATACGACCGGACGACACGCCCGAGACACTGGCCGCGCGGATCCTGCCGCTTGAACACCAGCTTTACCCTGAGGTTCTGCGCAGGTTTGTCGCCGGGGACCGGACCCCGCTTGTGATTCAAGCCTAGTCTTTTCAACTTGGCGATTTTCGCCTAGCGTCCGGCGACGCCCGATGAGCGGGTCCAATAGAAAGCAATCATGAAAACGATCACAACGACCTCCGACCTCGCATCCTTTTGTGCCGAGGCCGCCAAGCGCCCCTACGTCACGATCGACACGGAATTCCTGCGCGAACGCACATATTTTTCGAAACTCTGCCTTATCCAACTGGCCTACCGTGATGCGGCAGGCCACGATGCCGTTCTGGTCGACCCGCTTGAGGGTGGCCTGTCTCTTGAGCCGCTTTATGCGCTGTTCCGCAACGAAGAGGTGGTCAAGGTCTTTCATGCCGCGCGGCAGGATCTCGAGATTTTTCAGGTGGATGCAGGCGTGCTACCCGTCCCGCTTTTCGACACGCAGGTTGCGGCGATGGTCTGCGGTTTCGGCGATCAGGTCGGCTACGAGACGCTGGTGCGCAAGATTGCGGGCGCGGACCTCGACAAATCCTCTCGTTTTACCGACTGGTCCCGGCGGCCCCTGACCGATGCGCAGAAGAAATACGCACTGGCCGATGTGACGCATCTGCGCGACATCTATGAAGAACTGGCAGCCCAGCTGAGCAAGTCCAGGCGCCAGAAATGGGTCGCCGAGGAGCTGGCGGTGCTGAACGACCCCGAGACATATCGCGTCGATCCCGACGATGCATGGAAACGTGTGAAGACGCGTAACACGTCGCCGCGGTTTCTGGCCATCGTGCGCGAACTGGCCCGCTTTCGCGAAGCCTACGCACAGGATCGCAACGTCCCGCGCAGCCGCGTCTACAAGGATGACGTGCTTGTCGAACTGGCCGCCACAAAGCCGCAAAACGAGGCTGATCTGGGCCGGTCCCGCCTTTTGATGCGCGAGGCGCGCAAGGGTGACATCGCCGCGGGTATTCTTCACGCCGTCCAGACGGGGCTGAACATGCCAAAGGAGGACATGCCGCAACCCGACCGCAGCCGCGAGAAGATGCAGGTCAACCCGGCGATCGCAGACATGCTGCGCGTGCTGTTGAAGGCCAAGGCAGACGAGGAAAACGTCGCGCAAAAGCTGCTGGCCTCTGCCAGCGACCTTGACGCGCTGGCCGCCGGCGCACGTGATCTGCCCGCTCTCAGGGGCTGGCGGAATGAGGTTTTCGGACGCGATGCCGTGGAGCTGTGTGACGGTCGCGTCGCGTTGGTCGTCGACGGTGCCCGCGTCGTGACGATCCCGCGCTAGCGGGACGACACCTGGGCGTTGCGCTGACCCTGCACGGCGATGCGGCTGACGCCGGCCAGCTCGCCTTGTGAAAAGGTCTTTGCTGCGACGATCCGGCGCGACAAGGTGCCACCCTGTGCGGTGCCGGTCACCGCTTCGACGCGGAAGGCAAGGGTCAGCGTTCCGGCGTCGGCGCGGACGGGCACCAGTTCGGCATTGTAGGCGCCTTGCGTTGCAGCCGTGCCGGTTGCGCGCACGATCGCACCAAAGCTGGTCTGCTGGACGACCATCGACTCCACGCTGTCGATCAGGACGCGGGCGTCTATTTCCTGCGCCCCGCCTGCTTGCACCAGTGGTATCCGGTTGCCGTCTGCGTCCACGGGCGTGGCAGTGGTCTGGCTGGTGCCGAACCAGTTCAGCGGATTGAACTGCGACTCGGCCACGCGCGCGCAGCCAGAGATCGCGACGGTCGTGGCAAGGGCAAGGATCAGGGTCGTGCGCATGTGCGGGCCTTTCGTCGGTATCGCCCCGTGAGTAGCAGGGCCGTGCAGGTGAGGGAAGCCACGGGTGGACGTTTCCGTCCCGACTTACTAGATCATGGGCAACAGGAGATGATCATGGCACAACCAGCATTCGAAGAGCTTGTGGACGATTTCGAATTCCTTGACGATTGGGAGGACCGCTATCGTCACGTCATCGACCTTGGCAAGGCGATGCCGCCGCTCGAAGACGCGTTCAAGGTTCCGGCGACCAAGGTGGATGGCTGCGCCAGTCAGGTCTGGCTGGTGCCCGACGTGTCTGGTGACACGTTCCATTTTCGGGGCGATTCCGACGCGATGATCGTGCGCGGGCTGATCGCCGTTCTGACAAGGCTTTACAACGGCATTGAGGTGAACAACGTCCGCACGGTCGATGCCGGGGGCGAACTGGCCCGTCTGGGCCTGAACGACCACTTGTCGGCGCAACGCTCGAACGGGTTGCGCGCCATGATCGACAGGATAAGGGGCGTGGCAAGCTAGAGCGCCCGCGCGCTAGAGCGCCTTCAAGGCCGTTTGAAGATCACCGTAGCCCGTGAACCTGCGTTCGAAGGCCAACCCCAGCCTCTCGGCCAGCGTGCGGGCCTTGGCGGTGAGCGCCCCGTCATCGGTCTGGGCCTGATAGACCAGCTTTTCGTAGTTGCCGAAATACATGTCGCGCAGTTCCGGATGGCGGTCGAGCCCTAGCGGTTTCCAGACGAAGGCATCGAACTGACGGACCAGAAAATCGGTCAGATAGAAGGCGGTGGTTTCCTCGCGTTCTGCAAAGGCGGCATTGCCTTCGAAGAAACTGTAGCAGTGCGGTCCGGCCACCATGTCAATACCCATGTCCGCGCAGGCCTTTTGCAACAGGCCACCTGTTCCGCAATCGGCATAGACAACGAAGACTTCCTCGTAGTCGTCGCGGTAGCTGGCCACTGCCGCACGCACCGCGGGGATGATCTTGTCCGGCGTATTATGAAGAATCGCGGGCAGGCACTTGAGATCCAGATGCGTCCATCCGTTCGCCGCGCGTAGTGACAGGATTTCGTGCGCAAGAGCGCCGCAGGCGATCAGCAGCACGTCGCCGCCGCCCTTTGGATTGAGCCCGCTGTGGGTCAGCGTCTGATCCAGAGCGTCGGTCATTTGCGTTGAAGCAGCAGGCGCACGATCAGAGCCAGCACCAGCACGCCGGTTGTCGCGATCCACACGGGCGGTTGACCTGCGGCGTCCTGCACCCAAAGCCCGACCCAGACCGTCAAAGCGGCTGCCGTAATGGCTAAGGCCAGGATCAGGAAGAGGCGTTTCAACGGCATGATTCAGATATGGGCAGCCAAAGGTAGTCTGTCCACCCTGCTTTGGATCAATGTCCGGCCATGCGGTTATGCCTGCGCCCGATAAAGTCCTTTGCGGTCTCGACGGCGACGGCGGCGTCGCGGCAATAGGCATCTGCGCCGATGGCGCGGCCGAATTCCTCGTTCAGCGGCGCGCCGCCGACCAGAACGATATAGTCGTCGCGGATGCCCTGTTCGATCATCGTGTCGATCACGACCTTCATGTAGGGCATGGTCGTGGTCAGAAGCGCGGACATGCCCAGAATGTCAGGTTTTTCCGTGCTCAGCGCGTCCAGATAGCTTTCCACAGCATTGTTGATGCCAAGGTCCACGACCTCGAAGCCCGCACCTTCCATCATCATCGACACGAGGTTTTTGCCGATGTCGTGGATGTCGCCCTTGACGGTGCCGATGACCATCTTGCCCACGCGGGGAGCACCGGTTTCGACCAGAAGAGGCTTGAGTATCGCCATTCCACCCTTCATCGCGTTGGCAGCCAGCAGCACTTCGGGCACGAACAGGATTCCGTCGCGGAAGTCCTGTCCCACGATGGTCATGCCGCCGACCAACGCCTTGGTCAGGATGTCATAGGGCGTCCAGCCGCGATCCAGCAGGATCGTCACACCTTCCTCGATCTCTTCCCTCAAACCGTCGTAGAGGTCGTCGAACATCTGTGCGACAAGTTCTTCGTCGTCCAGTTCCGACAGGATGATGTCGTCGTCTTCGTCGGCCATGGAATGTAACTCCGCGTTTTAGGGGAAGCTTTGCCAAACCCCTGATCTATCTTCAAGAACCTATGCGACTTTAGCAAAGACCGCACGCGTCATTTCCCGACATATACAGGCGCGTGACCGACCGCCACTTGCGTGTGTTCGCAGTTTGTTCTATCCGAGGGTCATGACGCAGTTTCCGGTCAGACCCCTTTATCGCAAACCCGGTCGCGCCGCCGGATCCAACCCTGATGTCCGCTATGACCGCGTAACCACCGAGGCTGTCGATGACGGCTGGGCGCAGGACGACGAACTGCCCGTCTTGCGGACCAGTGTAACGGACGAAGTGCCACGCCGCGTCATCACGCGCAATACGTCGCCCGACATATCATTCGACCGGTCGATCAACCCTTACCGTGGATGCGAACACGGCTGTATCTACTGCTTTGCACGTCCCAGCCATGCCTATCTTGGCCTGTCACCGGGGCTGGACTTCGAAACCCAGCTGATTGCGCGGCCTGATGCGCCCGCGCTTCTGGCGCAAGAGTTGCGGGCCAGGTCCTATCGCTGTGCCACCATCGCCATCGGCACCAACACGGACCCTTACCAGCCCATCGAGCGGGATCGTGGTATCATGCGCGAGATTCTCAAGGTGCTGGCGTCACACGATCATCCGGTCGGCATCGTGACCAAGGGTGCGCTGATCGAGAGGGACATCGATATTCTGGCCCCGATGGCGCGCAAGGGTCTGGTTCGCGTCGGAATCTCGATCAACACACTCGATCCTGCGACATCGCGGGCGATGGAGCCACGGGTGCCCATGCCCGCTGCCCGCCTGCGCACGATCCGGCGGCTGACGGATGCGGGCATCGACACCCGCGTCATGGTGTCCCCCGTGGTGCCCGCGCTGACCGATCACGAGATGGAATCGATTCTAAAGGCGTCGCGCGACGCGGGCGCGATCGCGGCCTCGTCCATCGTGCTGCGCTTGCCACGCGAGGTCGCGCCGCTGTTTCGCGACTGGCTGGCCGATGCGTTTCCCGACAGGGCGGCCCGCGTCATGGGGCGGGTTCGTGAATTGCATGGTGGCAAGGACTACGACCCGGCATTCGGGCAACGGATGACAGGGCAGGGGGAATGGGCCGCGATGATGCGTCAGCGGTTCACCATCGCCTGCAAGCGTCTGGGCCTCAAAGAGCGTCTGCCGCCACTGCGGACCGATCTGTTTTCCGTGCCGCCTGCGCGGGGCGATCAGCTTGCGTTATTCTGACCCATGACTAGGTTGCGCCCATGACCGACATGTGGACGACCCGCTACGACCAGCCCGACTATGTTTTCGGGACCGAACCGACGCATTTCCTGCGGTCGGCCGCCGCGCAGATCCCGCCCACCGATGCGCTTTGCGTGGCGGACGGTGAAGGGCGGCACTCGGTCTTTCTGGCGCAACAGGGATTTGAGGTGACGGCCTTCGATCCTGCCGCGCCCGCATTGGACAAGGCGCGAAATCTGGCCGAAACCCGTGGGGTCGAGGTGGCCCGCCACCAAGCCACCTTTGACGATTGGAATTGGAAGCGGGAGTTCGGGCTGCTGGCCGGACTTTTCATTCAGTTTCAGGGGCCCGAGGACCGTGCTGTCACGTTTCAACGGTTCAGGCACACCGTCCGCAAGGGCGGATATCTTGTTCTGCAGGGCTTTGCCCCGCGTCAGGTCGACTACGGCACCGGTGGCCCGCCCCATGCCGAAAACATGTATACAGAACAGCTTTTGAACGACGCCTTCGGAGACTGGGATATCCTGCATCTGCGCGATCACGATGCAGAGGTAAATTCTGGCACTGGCCACAAGGGTGTTGCGGCACTGGTCGAACTGATCGCACGGCGGCCCGCCTAGTCGGCGCGACGCTGTGGTTTCGCGAGGTCTAGCCCCGCCGCCTGCCGCGTCGTGCCGCCCGTTGCGGGCCGCCACCATCCGTTCCGTCACTTTCCGACGAAAACCCGCCCAGGGCTTCGGTGATCTGCGTCAGCGTGGGCGTCTGGCCTTTGGCTCGCGTCTCCAGCGCCTCGCGCATCGCGACAAGGTGCTCTGGTGTTGTGCCGCAGCATCCGCCGATGATCTTGGCCCCGCAGTCGCGGGCAAGGGCTGCATAATCGGCCATCAGGGCAGGGGTGCCGTCGTAGTGGATATGACCGTCTTGATACTTGGGGATGCCTGCATTGCCCTTGGCGATCAGCGGGCGGGCTGCACCCTCGAAGCCAAGGATGGTGCGCAGCAGGTCAGACGCGCCAGTGCCGCAGTTCGCCCCGAAAGCAAGCGGTGGATGGTCAAGCTTTTCGACCTTGCGCGCCATGTCCTTTGAGGTGACGCCCATCATCGTGCGCCCGGCCGTGTCGAAGCTCATTGTGCCACACCACGGCATGTCCGCAAGGGCGAAGGCCTCTGACGCTGCCTTGAACTCTTCCCACGCGCTGATGGTCTCGACCCAGACCACGTCGGCGCCGCCCTCTTTCAGACCCTCTGCCTGCTCGTGGAACATCTCGACCGCAGAGGCGTGTGTCAGCGACCCCATCGGTTCCATGATGTCACCTGTCGGCCCGACCGAGCCTGCCACATAGACAGGGCGGCCAGCCTTGTCGGCCACCTCGCGGCCCACTTCGGCGCCTGCGCGGTTCAATTCGCGGACGCGCGACTGCCCGTCGTGCAATTTCAGCCGGGATGCATTGCCGCCGAAGGTGTTGGTCAGGAAGATATCCGATCCCGCACCGACCGACCCCTGATAGAGTGCCGCGATGCGGTCAGGGTGATTCACGTTCCAGAACTCCGGCGCATCGCCGGATTCGAGCCCCATATTGAACAGGTTCGTGCCCGTGGCCCCATCGGCCAGTAGCCAGTCGCGGGTTCTGAGTGCGTCTTGAAATGTCATGAAGTCCTCGTGCCGTTGGTAGGCGCCGCCTGCAACACCGAAATCGGCATGAAGATCATGCGGTCGACGTGCAGGCGGTCTGTCGCAAGATCTGGGCGAAAGCGGGCGTCGCGGGGACGCACGCCAGGTCGTCAGTCGTCCTGCTCGTCAAGAACCTGAGCCTTGGCCTGGATCATCAGTTCTTCCATCTTGGCGCGGACTGTTGCCTCGTCGGCCTTGTCGCCCAGATCGCCGCTGACCTTGCGGAACACATCTTCATCACCCGCTTCCTCGAAGTCGGACTTGATGACCTCGCGGGCGTATTCGATGGCGGCGTCGCCGTCCTTGCCCAGAAGATCGGCGGCCCAGAGACCCAGAAGCTTGTTGCGGCGTGCCCCGGCCTTGAACTGCATTTCCGCATCATGTGCGTACTTGTTTTCGAATGCGTTTTCGCGGTCCTTCATGCTGGCCATGATCGGGCCTCCCGGTTCGTGATTGCGTTGTATATGATATGACGCCCCCGCACCTTGCCCGCAAGGGGCGGACGTTCTATGAGGCGCAAGTAACAGCGACGGGGGCGATCATGGCGCGGCGCAAGCTCATTTACGAAGGCAAGGCGAAGATTCTTTACGAAGGACCCGAGCCGGGGACCTTTGTGCAGTATTTCAAGGATGACGCGACCGCCGGAAATGGTGAGAAAAAGGAAGTCATCGACGGCAAGGGCGTGTTGAACAACCGCCTGAGCGAGTTTTTCATGACCGGCCTGCAGCGCATCGGCATCCCCACGCACTTCATCAAGCGCCTGAACATGCGCGAGCAGTTGATCCGGCAGGTCGAGATCATTCCGCTGGAGATCATCGTGCGCAACTTCGCGGCTGGATCGATGGCCAAGCGTCTGGGTCTGGAAGAGGGCCTGCAACTGCCGCGTCCGATTGTCGAGTTTTCCTACAAGGATGACAAGCTTGGCGATCCTATGGTGCCGGAAGAATACATCATGGCGTTCGGCTGGGCCACGCAGCAGGATCTGGACGACATCGTCACCATGGCCCTGCGGGTCAACGACTACATGTCAGGGGTGATGGCCGGTGTCGGCATCAAGCTGGTCGACTTCAAGATCGAAGTCGGGCGCGTCTGGGAAAACGACTATCCCCGTCTGATCATCGCCGACGAGATCAGCCCCGACAGTTGCCGCTTGTGGGATATCGAGACGGGTCAGAAGCTGGACAAGGATGTGTTCCGTCAGGATCTGGGGTCGCTGTCGGACGCCTATACCGAGGTGGCCCGCCGTCTGGGCGTCCTGCCCAGCAACGTGACCCACCACACCAAGCCCACGCTGATCAACTGAAAGGCCGCCCCATGAAAGCCACCGTCACCGTGATGCTGAAACAGGGCGTTCTTGACCCGCAGGGCGAGGCGATCCGCCACGCCTTGGGGGCCTTGGGCTTTGAAGGCGTCGAAGGCGTGCGGCAGGGCAAGGTCATCGAACTGGATCTGGCCGACGGCACGACCGAGGATGCGGTCAAGGCAATGTGTGACCGGCTTCTCGCCAACACGGTGATTGAAAGCTACCGGATCGACCTGAAATGAAGGCCGCCGTCGTTGTCTTTCCGGGGTCGAATTGCGATCGCGACATGGCCGTGGCCCTGCAACAGGCCGGTGCCGATGTCACGATGGTCTGGCACAAGGATGCGACACTGCCCGAGGGGCTTGATCTGGTCGCCGTGCCAGGCGGCTTTTCTTTCGGGGATTACCTGCGCTGCGGGGCCATTGCCGGCCAAAGCCCGATCTGTCGGGCGGTTGCGGACCATGCGGTGCGTGGCGGGTTCGTTCTGGGGGTCTGCAACGGATTTCAGGTCCTGACCGAGACGCACCTGCTGCCCGGTGCCCTGATGCGCAACGCGGGTCTCAAGTTCATCTGCAAGACGGCCTCTTTGCGGGTCAGCAGTGCCGATACCCCGTTTACGGCCCGTTATGATCAGGACCAGCTGATCCGGATTCCCGTCGCGCATCACGATGGAAACTACGTGGCTGATGACGTGACGCTGGCGAAACTGCGCGACAACGACCAGATCGCCTTTACCTATGTCGGCAATCCCAACGGTTCGGTCCACGACATTGCCGGTGTGATCAGCGAGAACCGCCGCGTTCTGGGCATGATGCCACACCCGGAACGGGCCGTGGACGCGATTCACGGCAGTATCGACGGGCAGGCGCTGTTTCGCAGCCTCATCGGGCAGTTGGCCGACGCCTGAGTGGGCGATCCTTGCCGATGGCCCACACACATGCTTGTGAGGGTCAGGGGCGCGACCTAAATTGCCACCCATGTCTGCCATGTCATCAGAACGTCTTACATCGCGCCGCAACAACTGGCGGTTGCGGCTTGCTGTCTTGGTGGTCTGTGTCGTCGCCATTGCGACGATCTACATCACAAACACCCTGCTGACCCAAAGGTTCACCGAAAGCACCCGCAATCGCGCCGAGGTGCGGCTCACGCTTTATACCGCCAACCTGACAAGCGAATTGCAGCGCAATTCGATTGTCCCGCAGCTTTTGTCGCGCGATCCCGAACTGATCCGGGCACTCGATCTTCGGGACTATTCCTTGTCGACCGCGCGTCTCTTGTCATTCGTCGACGAAATCGGAGCGGCTTCGCTATCGCTGCTGGACCGAAACGGCCGTATCGTGGCAGCGACCGAACGCGAACGTATTGGCGAAACCTACAGCGATTCTTCGTTCTTCGTGCAGGCCCTGCGCTCTAATTCTACGGTCTTCAACATCTACGAAACCCCCGAGGGAGCGAACCAGTTCATCTATACCCGTCGTGTGGATAGCGGGAATTCGACGCTTGGCGTCATCGCGGTCACCGTAGATCTGCAAAAACTGGTGCGGGGATGGAGCCGCGTGGCCGATGCCGTTCTCGTTGCGGACAGCACGGGCAGGATCATTCTGTCGACCGAACCCGCATGGCGCGGCCTGACCGAAGATGAACCGCTGGCCGTGCGCTCTGCCCCCAACGCCATCGAACGGGCCTTTCGTGTGACGCAGGACTGGGCCGATCTTCCGATCGACGGTTATCTGCGCGGTGAGGCGTTGATGCGCCGCGAGGTGCGGGTGCCGTTCCAGGGCTGGCGTCTGGTCAGCTACACGACCTATGCCTCGGTCCGCGAGCGGGTGAACGGTGTTCTGGCACTTGAGGTCATGGGCTTTGCCATTGTCCTGGCCCTGTTGTTCTGGGCGTCGTCGCGCAAGTCCGCGCTGCGCATGCTGACATTCCAGCGCGAATCTGCGGAACTGCGGGCCTTGAACCTGCGGCTGCAACGCGAAGTGGCCGAACGCGAGCGGGCCGAGAAAAACCTCGTCGTGGCGGAACAGACGGTCGAGCAGACCTCAAAGCTGGCGGCACTGGGTGAAATGTCGGCTGCCGTCAGTCACGAGTTGAACCAACCGCTTGCGGCGATGAAGACCTACCTTGCAGGCGCGCGCTTGTTGCTGCAGCGCAGGCGTCCGGATGAGGCGCTGTCGTCGTTTCAGCGCATCGACGACCTGATCGAACGGATGGGGGCGATTACCCGTCAGCTGAAGTCCTATGCCCGCAAGGGTGGCGATGCCTTCGAGGCCGTAGACGTGCGCAATGCGGTGTCGTCCGCACTCACGATGATGGAACCGCAGTTGAAATCGCGCAAGGTGGACATCACACGCACGATGCCCGATGGGCCGGCGATGATATTCGGCGACCGGTTGCGGCTTGAGCAGGTCATCATCAACCTTCTGCGCAACGCGCTGGATGCCACCCGGTCCGCCCAGGACCCGCAGGTGGATGTGCTTCTGTCGATCGGGGATACCGTCACGCTGACCGTGCGCGACAACGGCGATGGAATCGAGGATCTCGATTCTCTTTTCGAACCTTTTTATACCACCAAGGAACCCGGAGACGGTGTGGGGCTTGGTCTTGCAATATCTTCGGGGATCGTGTCCGACCTTGGTGGAAGGCTGACAGCCCGCAATGGCGCCAGTGGCGGGGCCGTCTTCGAAGTGCAACTGCCAGTCTACCAAATCGACGCCGAAGCGGCTGAATAAGGATGAACCGATGAGCAAAATAATGAAAATCGCCATCGTCGATGATGAACGGGACATGCGACAGTCGATCAGCCAGTGGCTGGCCCTCTCGGGTTTCGACACCGAAACCTTCGCCAGTGCCGAGGATGCGCTGCGCGGGCTCGACAGCGATTATCCAGGCATTGTCGTCAGCGACATCAAAATGCCGGGCATGGACGGAATGCAGTTCCTCAAAAAGCTCAAGGGTGTCGATTCCGCCCTTCCTGTCATCATGATCACCGGCCACGGTGACGTGCCGATGGCGGTCGAGGCGATGCGCATCGGAGCCTTCGACTTTCTGGAAAAGCCTTTCAACCCCGACCGGATGACGGAACTTGCGAAACGAGCAACCAATGCCCGCCGCATGACGTTGGACAATCGCGCCCTGCGCAAGGAGTTGTCGGACGGCTCTGCACTGATCAAGAAGCTGATCGGCCAGTCAGCCTCGATGGAGCGTCTGAAAGAGGACATTCTGGATCTGGGGCAAGCTGACGGGCACGTCCTGATCGAAGGCGAAACAGGCACGGGCAAGACCCTGACCGCCCATGCCCTGCACGCGGTCGGCGCGCGGGCGAACAAGAAATTCACCCTTGTGTCCTGCTCTGCCTACGATGAGGACACACTCAGCCGTCGCCTGTTCGGGCCTGCGAACGAGGGCGAGCCGATCCCTGCCATCGAAGAGGCCCGCGGCGGCACGCTGGTGCTGGAGGATATAGAGGCGCTGTCCGACAAGCTGCAGGCGTTCCTGTTGACCGCGATCAACGAACAGGGCACGCTCGCCGAAACCCGGATCGTTGCGATCTGCAACCTGCAGGACGAAGGCAAGACCTGTGAAAGTGTGCTGCGTCCCGACCTGTATTACCGCATTTCCGCCCTGCGCATCATTGTGCCGCCCCTGCGTCAGCGTGGCGAGGATATCCTGACACTTTTCACCCGTCTTTCCGAGCAGTTCGCCGAAGAATACGGCTGCGACGCGCCCGAGGTTTCGGCGCAGGAGGCCGCGCAATTGCTACAGGCCCCCTGGCCGGGCAATGTGCGGCAGCTGATCAACGTGGCCGAACGCGCGGTTTTGCAGAACCGTCGCGGGTCAGGGTCCATCGCCAGTCTTCTCATGGCCGACGAAGGTGAAGAGTTGCGGCCCGCGATGACGACGGAAGGCAAGCCTCTCAAGGAATTCGTGGAAGCCTTCGAGCGTATGCTGATCGACAACACGATGCGCCGCCACAAGGGCAGCATCGTGAACGTCATGGAGGAACTGCAACTGCCGCGCCGGACCCTCAACGAGAAGATGGCGAAATATAATCTCAGTCGTTCCGAATATTTGTAAGGCGTCCAACCGAAGCAATATAGCCTTTCAAGGGCACAATCGGTGCAATTTGGGACCGGTCTCGGTGTTCCGGACGCCATTCGACCCTTGTCATAAGACATGAACCTCCCGTATGTAGGGCAGACGGGTGTCCGCACAAAGGTGTGTGGTGTCATCCGGGAGTTTCTCTGCGGACCGATCCCCGCGCTACAGGCGCGCCGATCCGTCCCAGCTGATATGACCTGCAAGCCGGGTCAGACGAACGCCCAAGGTGCAGGATATTATCGCATCGGGCTCATAAACCGGTCGGCGTGACTGACGCGCTGGCCAAGGAAAAACCGCGATGCAAAGCGCGCAAGAGACAGGCAGACGAAGCGTCCCCAAGGGGACTGCACTCGTGCCTGCAACGCACAGCATCGCCATCACCAGACAGAACGCGCGCAGTCCGGCCCCACCCGGGGCGGTCCGGCGTGTGCTGCAATTGGAAAATATGCCCAAGAAAATGCTTATCGATGCCACGCACGCGGAAGAAACCCGCGTTGTCGTGGTGGACGGAAACAAGGTCGAGGAGTTTGATTTCGAAAGCCAGTTCAAGCGTCAGCTTGCTGGGAATATCTATCTGGCCAAGGTAACACGGGTCGAACCGTCGTTGCAGGCCGCGTTTGTAGACTATGGCGGCAACCGCCACGGTTTTCTTGCGTTCTCCGAAGTCCATCCCGACTACTATCAGATCCCCATCGCCGATCGCGAAGCGCTGATCGCCGAGGAAAAAGCCTATGCCGAAAGCCTGAAGGCCGAGGAAGAAGACGAGGAAGCGCCAAAGCGCCGTCGTCGGTCAAGCCGGTCCAAGGCTGCCAGCACCGAGAACGGCGATGCGGTCGCGACCGAAGAGTCAGGTTCAACCGCAGAGTCAGACACAACCGAAAACGATGATATGCCGCGCGACAAGGAAGTCTCCGGCATGGAGACCATCGACCTCGACGAGGATGACAATGATGCAGCGTCCAAGGACGACCGCATCGAAAAGGTCACCGACGACGATCTGGCCGACGATGTGCGCCCCGTGCGCAAGCCGCGCCCCAAGCGCTACAAGATCCAGGAAGTCATCAAGGTCCGCCAGATCCTGCTGGTGCAGGTCGTCAAGGAAGAACGTGGCAACAAGGGTGCGGCCCTGACCACCTATCTGTCGCTGGCCGGGCGTTATTGCGTCCTGATGCCCAACACGGCCCGTGGCGGTGGCATCAGCCGCAAGATCACCAATGCCGCCGACCGCAAGAAGCTCAAGGAAATCGCGGGCACGATGTCGGTGCCTGAAGGGGCCGGGCTGATCATCCGCACCGCGGGCAGCCAGCGCACCAAGACCGAGATCAAGCGCGACTACGAATACCTGCAGCGCATGTGGGAACAGATTCGCGAACTGACGCTGAAATCAAGCGCACCCGCGAAAATCTACGAAGAGGGCGACCTTATCAAACGGTCGATCCGTGATCTCTACAACCGCGAGATCGACGAAGTCATCGTGGCGGGCGACGACGGTTACAAGACCGCCAAGGCCTTCATGAAGATGATCATGCCGAGCCACGCCAAGAACGTGAAGCACTACAACGAACAGCTTCCACTTTATGCGCGCTATCAGGTCGAAGGCTATCTGGCGGGTATGTTCAACCCGTCTGTCCAACTGCCTTCGGGTGGCTACATCGTGATCGGTGTGACCGAGGCGCTTGTTGCCATCGACGTGAACTCGGGCCGCGCGACCAAGGAAGGCTCGATCGAGCAGACGGCGCTCAAGACCAACCTCGAAGCGGCGGACGAAGTGGCCCGTCAGTTGCGCTTGCGCGATCTGGCCGGTCTGATCGTGATTGACTTCATCGACATGGACGAGCGCAAGAACAACACAGCGGTCGAAAAGCGGTTCAAGGAAAGTCTGAACCGTGACCGTGCCCGCATCCAGGTGGGCCGCATTTCGGGCTTTGGCCTGATGGAAATGTCCCGCCAGCGCCTGCGCCCCGGTATGCTGGAGGCGACGACGCAGATGTGCAGCCATTGCCATGGCACGGGCCTGTTGCGGTCGGACGACAACGTAGCACTCGCCATCCTGCGCGCACTGGAAGAAGAGGGCGTGCGCGGTCGCAGCAAGGAAGTGCTGGTCAAGGCACCGATCGCCATCGCCAACTTCCTGATGAACGGCAAGCGCGAGCATATCGCCGATGTCGAGGCGCGTTACGGTATGTCGGTCCGGATCGAGTGCGATCCGACACTTGTCTCGCCTGGCTATGCTCTTGAAAAGTTCAAGACCGCCACACGCTCTGTGCCCGAAGCGGCCCCCTTCGTTGTCGGCTCTGTCGACATGATGGATGAGATCAGCGAAGACGACGATATTCTGCTCGAGGATTCGGTCGAGGATGAAGCGGACGAGCAGGTGCAGGAGCAACCCCGCCCCGAGCAGTCCGAGGACGAGGGTGACAAGCCCAAGCGCAAGCGGCGTCGGCGCAGGCGTCGCCGGAAAACCAACGGTGACGATCAGGCCGAAGGTCAGAACGGTGACACGTCCGACGACGATTCAGAGGATGACGACGAGCGGCCTGCAAAAGCGGAGCCGGTCGCCGATGCCCCCGAACAGGACGCTCCTGCAGCAGAGGCCGAGGCGAAGCCAAAGCGGCGTACACGCAGCCGGCGCAAGGCACCCGCCAAGACCGACGATACACCGGCTGAAGGCGCATCCGAGGCTGATGCCGCATCCGAACCGGCCGAGACGCCGACAGCAGAGTCCACCCCGGCCGAGGCTGAGGCCCAGCCCGAGGAGAAGCCCAAGCGCCGGACCCGGACCCGCAAGAAGAAGGTCGAAGAAACGCCTGCGCCATCAGAGGCAGCATCGTCGGTTGACGCGACACTTGATGCCGACGACAAAGCCGAGGTCGAGGCAGGCGGATCCGAAGTCGAGGCCCAGCCCGACGTCGAGGCCCAGTCCGAAGTCGAGGCGAAACCTGCCGCAGAGGTTCAGCCTGAGTCCGCCGAAGCGACCAAGCCCGCACCAAGGCCGCGCACACGTCGCAAAGCATCAAAGGTGATCTCGGACGTTGTCGCTGTGGTTACCGAACCCGTCGCGGAAGTGGCCGATAAGGTCGAAGAGGCTGTAACGCCCGCGCCGGATGCCGACGAAGACAAGCCCAAGAAGCGCGGTTGGTGGCGTCGGTAGGATAGTCAAAGCGCCGCCCTTCGGGGCGGCGTTTTCATGTCAGCCCTTGCAGATGTCGAAGGTGAGGGTCAGCCCCTCGCGCCGGTGATCCAGCAGGGTATGCCCGGCTTCCGTGCAGAAATGCGGCACGTCCACGATCGCCGCCGGATCATCCGCAACCATGCGCAACACCTGACCCGACATCAGCGTGGAAAGACGTTTGCGCGCCTTGAGAACGGGCAGGGGGCACAACAGGCCAAGCGCATCAAGGGTGACATCCGGTTCATCCATACCGATGGAATAGCTGCGATATTTCAGCCTGTAAACGCGGAGTTGAGTGACTGAGGCGTGACGCCCCCTCGAAAGGCGGATAAGCCGTTAGCATGCTGGATTCGGCCCTTATATTCGACGCCTCATTGATCCCCGCGCTGGCCGTGGCGATGCTGGCCGGCCTTTTGTCCTTTCTCAGCCCCTGTGTCCTGCCGGTCGTGCCACCATACCTTGCCTACATGGGCGGTGTGTCTGTCAGCGAGATGGAGGAAACCCGCGTCGCCCGCCGCCGCGTTCTTCTGGCCGCCGCGTTTTTCGTGCTCGGCCTGTCGACCGTCTTCCTGATGCTGGGCTTTGCCGCATCGGCACTGGGGCGGGCCTTTTTGCAGTTTCAGGACTGGTTCGTCATCATCGCGGGCGTCGTCGTGATGATCTTCGGTGCGCATTTCATCGGCGTCTTCCGCATCGGTTTCATGGACCGCGAAGCCCGGATGGACGCCGGTGACCGGGGCGGATCGGCCTTCGGTGCCTACGTTTTGGGTCTTGCATTTGCCTTCGGCTGGACGCCCTGCCTTGGCCCGATCCTTGGCGCGATCCTGGGGCTTGCGGCCTCCGAGGCTGACATGGCACGCGGCACGATCCTTCTGGCCTTCTACGCGATGGGTCTGGGCATCCCGTTCCTTCTGGTCGCGGCCTTCTTTCCGCGTCTGACAGGGGTAATGCGCTGGATGAAGCGTCATCTCGACCGGATCGAGCGGATTTCCGGCCTGCTGCTTTGGACCGTGGGTCTGATGATGATCACGGGTCAGTTCACCGCGTTCAGCTTTTGGCTGCTTGAAAGCTTTCCCGGCCTCGCCGCTTTGGGATAGTCCTTAATTCGGTCCCATTTTCGCGGTAGGACATGGCGAAGCAATGAACAGGCGAAATCATGCAGGACGCGCCCCTCCCCAGACTCGTGCGCCGCCGTAGGGTGTTTTATGTTCCCGGATACGACCCTATTCATCCGCGCCGCTACCGCGAGCTTTACCGGTCTGAAGGCGCGGATCAGGCAGCGATTTCTGGCTATGAGATCGGGATCTCACCAAAACCGAAAGGTGAAACCTACGGCTGGAATGTTTCGGGACTGATAGACGGACAGTCGGTCAGCGCCGAAGTCGACGTGCTGGTCTGGTCCGATATCGTGCGCGGCAGCATGTCGTCCACGATTGCGGCGACCTATCTGCAACTTGTCCGCACCACATGGACCTACATCATGACCGGAACGCTGCGGCGGCTGATGTGGATGCGCAAGGGCCCGGTTATCGCGGCGCTTTATCCGGTGGGCATGCTGCTGCTGCAACTTCTTGTCGCTGTCGCCCTTGGGGCTGTGGTCGCGGGGCTGGCGCTGCGTGGGCTGAACACCGCATTGGGTCTGGCCGGTTGGTCGGTTGCGGCGCTGACGCCCGTCGTTCGCTGGGCTGTCACGGCAGCTGTCGCTGTCATCGTCCTGCGTTGGTTCAAGAAGAAAGACGGCAAGTTCTTCGCCTATTACCTGATGCACGACTACGCCTATTCCGCCCGCTGGAACGGGGCCAATCCGCCCGCGCTGGAAGAGCGGATGACGGCTTTCGGCGACATCATCGCTACAGCACTGACTGAGGACGTGGACGAAGTGCTGGTCGTTGGCCATTCGTCAGGCGCACATCTGGGCGTGTCGATCCTCGCCGATCTGATCCGTGCAGGTCGCGTGCCGGCAAACGGTCCGGCGCTGGGGTTCCTGTCGCTGGGGCAGGTGGTGCCGATGGTGTCCTTCCTGCCCGACGCCCACCGTCTACGGGCGGACCTGCATTTTCTGTCGTCGCAGGACAGCCTCGCATGGGTGGACGTGACAGCGCCGGGTGATGGCTGCGCCTTCGCGCTTTGCGATCCTGTGGCGGTCAGTGGTGTCGCGCCCGAGAACAAGCGCTGGCCGCTGGTCATGTCGGCGGCCTTTACGCAATCCCTGTCGCCCCAGCGCTGGCAGGAATTGCGCTGGCGCTTTTTCCGGCTGCATTTTCAGTATCTCTGCGCCTTCGACCGTCCAAAGGACTACGACTACTTCCAGATCACTGCTGGACCACGGACCTTGGGTGATCGCTATGCGGGGCGTCCTCCGTCGAAATCGCGCATTGACGTGACCGCGTCCAAATACACACATATGGCCGCATGAGCACACCGCCCAAGCCTGCCTCTCGGCCTGAAAAGGTGTCGCTCTGGCGGTATATGAAGCTGTTCCGGGCGGATATCCTGTCGGCGCAGCCCGCCAAGCTTTACCGCGCGTGGATGGCAGAGTTCAAAACGCCGTTCTTCCGGTCCTATCTGGTCAATGATCCCGATCTGGTCCGGACGGTGCTGAATGACCGGCCTGACGACTTTCCGAAATCCGACCGGATCGGTGCAGGGCTGCGGCCCTTGCTGGGAAACTCCGTCTTTCTGACCAACGGCGCGGTCTGGAAACGCCAGCGGCGGATCATCGACCCGGCCTTCGAGGGGGGCAAGCTGCGCGATGCCTTTCCGGCGATCCTTGCGGCGGGGCAGGATGCGGTGGCCCGCTGGGGCGTACAGGCCACCGGCGATCCGGTGGATGTAGAGCCGGCGACCAGCCACGTGGCGGCGGACGTGATCTTTCGCACGCTCTTTTCGGTGCCGATCACCGACCGTGATGCGCTGGCTGTCTTCAGCGAGTTTCAGTCATACCAACGCAGCCAGCCGATCCTGAACCTTGCTGCCTTCGTCAAGGCGCCTGCCTGGATGCCGCGGTTTTTCCGCAAGGACACCCGTGCCAGTGCGGCCCGGATCCGCAAGCTGATCACGCGCATGACCCAGGCGCGGCAGAACCGGATCGCGCAGGGTGACGCGCCCGATGACCTGTCCACCAAGATCATGACCATGCGCGATCCCCAGACAGGCGAGCAGTTCGAGACCGATGAAATGGTCGATCAGGTGGCGATCTTCTTTCTGGCGGGACACGAGACCAGCGCCTCGGCGCTGTCATGGGCGCTTTACCTGCTGGCGACCCATCCGGAGTGGCAGGACCGTGTCGCGGCAGAGGCGGGCGGGCTCAAGGATTTTGCCAGCCTGTCGAAGCTCAAGGTCACCCGCGATGTTTTTCGGGAAGCACTGCGTCTTTATCCGCCTGTCCCGATGATGGTGCGCGAGACGATACAGCCCGAGACCTTTCGCAAGCGCGCGGTCCGAACTGGCGCGCAGATCGTGCTGTCGCCGTGGCATCTGCACCGGCACGAACGGTTGTGGGACAACCCGGATGGCTTCGATCCCGCGCGTTGGGAGACCGAGAACGGCAAGGCCTGCGCCCGCACCGCTTACAAGCCGTTTTCGTCCGGACCACGGGTCTGCACCGGCGCCGGTTTTGCGATGATCGAAGGTGTTGTTCTTCTGGCACTTTTGGTGCGTGCCTTCCGGTTCACCGCGGTCGATGACCATGTGCCTGTGCCGGTCGCGCATCTGACGGTGCGGACGCGGGACGGTATGTGGCTGCGGTTCGTGCGCCGTGACGACTGAACTAGGGTAAATCGGAGCCGACGGTCGAAGGACCCTGTTCGGGTCGTGACGCCGCTTGAGCCTGCCGTTGCGCATCCCGCAACACGAACACCCGGATCGCAGAGGCCAGACCAACATCGCCACGGGATTCGTCGATCTGGACTGCCAGACCATTGATCGTCTGACCGTCCCGTTCGGCAATCGCGCGGAAGGCCATCCAGAACGGCGCTTCCAGCGACACCGACGTGCGGTGACCCCGCAAGGTCAAAGAGTGTTTGACCGGGCGGGCGTCACTCATCCTCGAACTTCAGTTGTGACAGGCGGTCGCTGGCCTGTTGGGCCTGTGTGGCTTCCAGCACGCGCTGCGCCTTGGTGCGCCCGTGCTTGACCGCATTGGCGTCGGCCTGCGTTTTGGCCTCTGAGCGGACGGTGGCTTTTCTGACCTGTCTGAGATTGACGACTTTCGCCATGTTTGGATCCTTGATGCCATCTGGCGTGGGACTTGGGGGTAAGGCCTCGGGCGGGACGGCGATGCGACGCCGTCCCTGCGCGATCGATCTACTTTGGTCCGATCATGTCTTCGGGTCGCACGACGCGGTCAAAGGTTTCGGCGTCGACGAAGCCAAGATTGATCGCCTCTTCCTTGAGCGTCGTGCCGTTCTTGTGTGCCGTCTTGGCGACTGTCGTGGCGTTGTCATAGCCGATCTCGGGGGCGAGGGCTGTGACCAGCATCAGCGACTCGCGCATCAGCTTGTCGATGCGGCCCTCGTCCGCACGGATGCCGCTGACGCAATTGTCGGTAAAGGCGCTGGACGCGTCACCGATCAACTGCATGGATTGCAGCACATTATAGGCCATCATCGGCTTCATCACGTTCAGCTCGAAGTGCCCTTGCGAGCCGGCAAAGCCTACGGCGGCGTCGTTGCCCATGACATGGGCGCAGACCTGTGTGATCGCCTCGACCTGCGTCGGGTTGACCTTGCCGGGCATGATCGACGAACCAGGCTCGTTTTCGGGCAGCATCAGCTCGCCCAGACCGCAGCGGGGGCCAGAGCCCAGAAACCGGATGTCGCAGGCGATCTTGTAGAGGCTCGCGGCGACGGTCTTGAGAGCCCCCGACATCTCGACAAGCGCGTCGTGGGCTGCGAGTGCTTCGAACTTGTTGGGTGCGGTGACGAAGGGCAGGCCGGTGATCTGGGCCATGTTCGCCGCCACGGTTTCACCCCATCCTTTCGGGGTGTTCAGACCTGTGCCCACGGCTGTGCCACCCTGCGCCAATTCGTAGATCGACGGCAGCGCGCGCTTGATCCGCTCGATCCCCATTGCGACCTGATGAACGTAGCCGGAAAATTCCTGCCCCAGTGTAAGGGGCGTCGCGTCCATCGTGTGGGTGCGACCGATCTTGATGATGTCCTTGAATTCGTCCTGCTTGGCCTTCAGTGCCGCGTGCAGCTTTTCCAGTCCGGGGATGAGAACGTCATGCGCGGTGGTGGCCACGGCGATATGCATAGCTGTCGGGAAAGTGTCGTTGGACGACTGGCCCATGTTGCAATGATCGTTCGGGTGGACGGGGTCCTTGGACCCGATCTGGCCACCCAGCATCTCGATTGCGCGGTTGGCGATCACCTCGTTGGCGTTCATGTTCGACTGGGTGCCGGACCCGGTTTGCCACACGACCAGTGGAAAGTTGTCATCAAGTTTGCCGTCGACGACTTCGCCCGCTGCGTCGATGATGGCATCGGCCAGTTTTGCATCCAGCTTGCCACGCTCCTTGTTGGCCTGCGCGCAGGCTTTCTTGACGACGCCAAGGGCGCGGACGATGGCGACAGGCTGCTTTTCCCAGCCGATCGGGAAATTCAGAATGCTGCGCTGTGTCTGCGCGCCCCAATACTTGTCGGCAGGAACCTCAAGCGGGCCAAAGCTGTCGGTTTCGGTGCGTGTGTCGGCCATGTCGGTCCCCTCAGTTGCGCTGCGTCAGACTTAGCCAGCACTGCGGGGGGACGCAACTTACTTGCGGAACTTGTCGAGACTGACGACCTCGGCCTGTTTTGGCTGTTGGTCGCCGTCCTGATCCTCGGCCATGACGTCTATCGGGGCCTCTTCGTCATCGACACCGGCTTCCTCGGGCGTCTCGAACCTCAGACCGAATTCGACCGAGGGGTCGACGAAGGTCTTGATGCTGTCATAGGGGATGTACAGCGGCTCGGGACTGTCACCGAAGTTCAGCGTGATCGAAAACCCTTCGTCCGTCACTTCGAGATTGCTGAACCAGTGCTGGATCACGACGGTCATCTCGCCGGGATAGCGGTCCGACAGCCAATCCGCGATTTCGACGTCGGGGTGCATCGTGTCGAAGGTGATGAAGAAATGATGTTCACCCGGCAGGCCGTCCTTCGCGATCCGCTCCAGTACGGATCGGATCAGGCTGCGCATCGCCTGATGCATCAGATTTCCGTAATCGATCGTGTCAGACATCGCCCGTGCCCCTTGGTCTGTCCCGTCCGTTGACACCATAGGTGGCTTGGCGGGGGGATAAAAGGGGCGTCAGACCAAGCCGTTCAGTCCGGCGATCCCGGCCAGCGCAGCCGTGACGCCCAGCACGCTCAGCAGCCCCCAACCGCGCCAAAGCAGCAATGCAGCCGCCACGCAGGCTAGGATCAGCGCTGGTCCGTTCAGCGTTTCGGGTCGGGGCAGGATCATGTTGAAGACCCCGTCGTCCACCGTCACCACGCGGGCGAAAAAGACATGGGCCGCGAACCAGAGCGACAGATTCGCGATGACGCCAACCACGGCGGCGGTGATGCCCGACAACGCGCCTTGCAGACGCGGCTGGCCGTCCAGCCAGTCGATCAGCGGGGCACCGGCGAAGATCCAGATGAAACAGGGCACGAAGGTCACCCAAAGAGTGACCGCGCCCGCGACCAGTGCCAGACCGATGCCGCCCTCAAGAAGCCCGGCCAGCATCCCGACGAACTGGGTCACAAGGATCAGCGGGCCGGGCGTTGTCTCGGCCAGTCCCAGCGCGTCCATCATCTGCGTGGTGTCGATCCAGCCGAAATCCTGCACGACGGTCTGGGTCATATAGGCCAGAACGGCGTAGGCCCCGCCAAACGTCACAACGGCCAGCGTCGAAAAGAACATCGCCAGATCGGTCAGAAAACTGGCGTCCAGCCCGATCAGCACCAGCACGGGCGCGGCCCACAGGACCCCGCCGATACCGATGGCTCGCAAGGACGGCCCCCAGCGCAGCTGTGACGCGGGCGGCGATGCCGTTTCATCGGGGCGCAACCAGACCGCACCCAGACCTGCCGACAGCCCGATCAGCAGTGGAAAGGGCAGGCCGAAGATAAACAGGGCAATAAAGACCGCTGCCGCGATGATCCAGCCCGGCAAACCGGTCAGTGCCTTGTCCGCAACCTTGCGCAGCGCGCCGATGACGATCACCACGACCGTCGCCTGAACGCCAATGAACATCGCCTGCACAAGCGGCAGTGTTCCGAAGCGTCCGTAGGCCAGCACCAGTGCTGCCATCACGATAGCGCCCGGCAACACGAAAAGCCCGCCGCCGATCAGTCCCCCGATCACGCCGCGTTGCTTCCAGCCTGCAAAGGTCGCAAGCTGCATCGCTTCTGGTCCGGGCAAGAGCATGCAGAACGAGAGGGCGCGCAGGAAATCGCTTTCGCTCAGCCAGTCGCGGTCCTCGACCAGTTCCTTGTGCATCAGTGTGATCTGTGCGGCGGGGCCGCCGAAAGACAGAAGCCCGATCCGGCCGAATACAGACGTCAGGTCTTTCAGAGAAGGTGAACCCATCAGGTCAGCCAAGCACTTGGCTGAGTTCGCGGATCAGCTTGGTGCGGATCGCGCGGGGGTAATCGCGGTGGGTGCGGGCGGTGACGACAAAGCCGTTCCGCGTGATGACCGCGCCACGGTAGAAGTTGGTGATGGCCAGACCCATGCTTTCGATGGCGACCGCGTTGATCGTCACACCGGCACGTTCCGCGAGATTTCTTGCATCGCGGGTCTCGCCGCCACTGTTGGCGGTCCCGTCGCCAGATATGTCGATGACGCGCCGTTCGCAGGCCGGCGCCATTCGAAAGTGGTCGAGAGAGAACATGATCGCTTCGGCCGGGGCGGTATCCGACAGAACGAAGGCGCGGGGCATATGGCGCACGTCCAGAGCGAATGCCTGCACATCGAGAGAGGTCCGCATCTGGCGCCAGTCAAGCGACACTTCCTGCTTGTCGGTCCCGGACCATTGCACCACCGACAGCGCACTTTCGCCTTGCACCAGGGTCTCGACGATCTCGGCGTCGTCCAAAGCATCTGCAAGTCCCTCTGTCTGAATCCGGTACTCTGCGACGTCGATGGAATTCGAGACGTCGATGGTCAGAATCAACGCGGTCTCGCAGGCGAGCGCGGGAAGGGGAAACAGACAGAGAAACAGCGCGCGCCACATGGCGCGACCTTGCAACAAGCACTCATCGAGTAAAAGTAAAAGATTTGCGAAAAGACTGGTTTGATCGTCGCCACTCTGCCCGTCACCGTCCGGATGCCCAGACAGCTCTCTAGCTGTCCTGTGGCAGGTCTATGCAGCGGAAGGCTTTGCCTGACCCATCGGACCGCGCCGCAGATGGTCGTGGATGAATGCCAGCTTCTTGCGCACGCCCGCCCCCAAGATAAAGGGATAAAGATCAGGCAGTTCCAAGGCCCTGTTCACGTGGTTGATCGCGATGGCCATATCCACGGCATGCCTGATCAGCCGGTTTGTATCCGGTTCATCATAGGCATTGTAGCCGGCAGGTGGACCACCGGGCAGTGCAAGGCCCGCGGCGGCGGCGCTGTCCAGCAGGTCGACAAGATGCAGCAGGTGCGCCGTCGTTTCGGCCCAGTCTTCGTGCGGGTGAGATGTGGCGTAGCTGGTGATGTGGTCGTCGCTGGCCGACTGCGGCGCATCGTAGTGGCGCTTCAAGGCCGCGCCGTAGTCCTCGCGCTCGTCTCCGAACAGGGCGCGGAAGTCTGCGTTGAATGCAGGATCGGCCGAAAGACGCAGGTGCAGGAAATGCGCCATCTCGTGGCGCATGTGGCCGATCATGGTGCGGTAAAGCTCGCCCAGTTCCTCGCGGCGCTCGACGCGGATGGCCTCACTGGCCTCGGTCACGTTGATGGTGATGACACCGCTGGCATGGCCCATGACGACCCGGCTCTGGCCTGTTGCGGTCTGTTCGGACAAAAGCCGAAATCCCGGTCGTGCGCCCGGGTCGCGGTCGGTGAACCAGCCCCAATGCGCCAGATTGACCAGCATGTAACGCTTGACCGAAGCCGTCGTGGCCCAGAGTTCGGCGTTCGTCGCGGCGTCCATGTCGGGCACGGTGTGGGTCATCACGCAGGACCGGCAAAAGCCGGTGTCTTCCGCCAGCCAGTTGCAGCCGATCGTGTCTCGGTTGGCGCAGGGCGCCCCTTCGGTTCGCATGGTATTGATTTCGGGGTGATAGGTCACTGCATGCCGGCACCGACAGGCGATATTGTCGAGATACACCCGCTTGTCACAGGCTGGGCATTTAAAGATTTGCATGATGGCGCTTTCGAGTGCGGGATGCGCCGGACAACACGTCGTGCGTCCGAATGTTCCGCGCGGCAGGGGGTGAAATGCAGGCTTCTGTTGCCAGGTGCCTGCGAACCCCGCCTAAAGCTGCAAAGCCTTAGGACTTAAGTTTTCGGTGTTAGGTACCGCTTACGCGGCAACTGCGACCGGAGCATTGTTGTCATTTGCAACTAGCTTGTATGAACCGATAACGGTGGTATCTCACCGAGACAAAGCAAAACCCCTTTAGACGTTCGTCGATCCTATTTCGGCCCCATGATCCCCAAATGAAGGATGTTTGGTGGAGCCGCCGGGTACCGCCCCCGGGTCCGATCCGCTTATTACGAGCGCGTTTATGTCCATAGTCCCCAAAGAGACAAACTATAAGTAGGCGCTGGGGACGCATCTGGCAAGGGCTCAGACGCCGGTATCCACCCCCAGATTGGTCCAAAGTGCGACGACGGCGACGACGACCTCGACAGCGAAGAAAATCCATTTCGATCTTGTCTGACCGTCCAGCACCAGTGATGTCGCGCGGCCCAGCGCCGCTCCGCCCCAGGCAAATCCGATCATCGCATAGGCCACCGGATCGCCCAGCAGGAACGCACCGATCCCCAGACCGACGAAAAGCGCGCCGCTGGCGGCCCTGATCTCGGATGTCCCCATCGACGTGGGCCCCGGTTTCAGGTCCAGCGTGTCCATGGTGTATTTCGGCGCAAGCCAGCCGATCAGGCCAAAGCCCACGCTGAGAAGAACGAGAAGAATGTTGATGATGTCCATGATCGCTCCGGCTGTTAGGTTCTCAGTCGCTAAATAGAGCGGGCAACAGCGAATTCACGGCGGTCACGATCTGATAGTCCGACGCCGGTTTGGAAAGGGCGATCGCTGTGGGAAAGGACTGCATCAGGTCCGCAGCGCAGGCCTGCCCTGAATGGAAGATGATCGGAATGCCCCGTTCGCACAACTGCTTGGCCACTGGAAAAACTTCCCCGTCAGGAAGGTGAACATCAAGAACGGCGACATCGAAGGTGGCGGTTGCCAGTGCCGCAAGCCCCTGTGCGACGCTCGCGGCGGGGATCACGATGGCTCCGTGTTCTTCCAGAACTGACAGAAGATCGAGGCGGATCAGAAATTGATCTTCGACGACCAGAACGCGACGCGTAGAA
>Ga0307966_1000376_pt1 | contig 37095 bp, 36 predicted proteins | sample OrgLakmetagen646_FD_203141 | JGI IMG/M metagenome (GOLD analysis project Ga0307966, IMG submission 203141) | Saline water microbial communities from Organic Lake, Antarctica - #646 | ecosystem: Environmental > Aquatic > Non-marine Saline and Alkaline > Saline | place: Antarctica: Organic Lake... | reverse complement strand
TATGCCAATGGTGTTGAGGCTTCCCGCTAAGTGAGCCCGAAAGAATTATAGATCCTTTTGTGTTCCGAATTCCGAGTGAAGCATTTGTGTTCTTTCAGAACACTAGGCTTTTTTAATTATACAGAACCTTGAATTTTACTGATAAACAGAAATTATTGAGAATTAACCGAAAGGATTATAGATCCTTTTGTGCTCCGAATTCCGAGTGAAGCGTTTGTGTTCTTTCAGAACACTAGGCTTTTTTCATTATACAGAACCTTGAATTTTGCTGCTAAACAGAAATTATTGAGAATTAACCGAAAGGATTACAGATCCTTTTGTGCTCCGAATTCCGAGTGAAGCATTTGTGTTCTTTCAGAACACTAGGCTTTTTTCATTATACAGAACCTTGAATTTTGCTGCTAAACAGAAATTATTGAGAATTACCCGAAAGGATTATAGATCCTCTTGTGCTCCGAATTCCGAGTGAAGCATTTGTGTTCTTTCAGAACACTAGGCTTTTTTCATTATACAGAACCTTGAATTTTGCTGCTAAACAGAAATTATTGAGAATTACCCGAAAGGATTATAGATCCTCTTGTGCTCCGAATTCCGAGTGAAGCATTTGTGTTCTTTCAGAACACTAGGCTTTTTTCATTTTACAGAACCTTGAACGTTTCTTTGAAACGCTCAGACTTCTGTAAAATGAAAAAAGCCTTCCCTACGGGAAAGCTTTTACTCTTAGTGAGCCCGAAAGGATTCGAACCTTTGACCGCCTCCTTAGAAGGGAGGTGCTCTATCCAGCTGAGCTACGAGCCCTAGTTTTAACTAGTGCATAAACACACTTTTAATCAAAAAAAGGGGATGAAATCAATCATCCCCTTGTCGGGGTGGCAGGATTCGAACCTGCGACCTCCTCGTCCCAAACGAGGCGCGATGACCGGGCTACGCTACACCCCGAACTGGTGTTTTTGCAAAATCTTTAATTCAATATCGTTTTATTGAATTTCACTTAAAACCTTTCGGTTATTAAGTTATTAATGCTTTATTTCAAAGTGATTCTTGTTAAGGAATCGTTTGCGGATGGCAAAGATACAAACAGTTTTTAAGTTTACAAGCCTTTTATTTATTTATTTTACAACAAATAAATAAGAACCTTGAAATCAATAGTTTTACAATTAAAACTATCGATATCATTACTCAAAAGTGTTGATTGAGGAATCAAATATCATTTTATTCCTCTACTTCACTTGCCGATATAAATGCGGAGAGACAGGGATTCGAACCCTGGATACAGTTGCCCGTATAACACCTTAGCAGGGTGCCGCTTTCAGCCACTCAGCCATCTCTCCGTTTATTTCAAATTTCCAATGTTCCGTTTGAACATTCTCCACAACTTATTGCGTTGGGACTGCAAAAATACTAATTACTTAGACTATTCAAATCATTTTTAGCAAAAAATGTTGTTGAATTTTTAAAGTTCTATTATTACAAAAGGTAAGTTATTCGCTCAATGATAGTTATTACTGCCACTCCATTTAAAACATTAAGTATTTTTTCATATTTATCCTCCGTTAAACTTCCTTTATTGGTTCTTTCGAAAACAAAAAACAGAAATACGACTAATACCATTCCCCAATCAAACACAATTTGGTCCTTAAACAGTATTGTCAAAGGAATTAATGCGGCAGAAATAACGATCGGTAAATAGTACTTTATTGAACGATAACCAATTTCACCAACTAACTTATAAACTAAAGCTACAAATGCTGATATCGATCCCATCAATACAAAAGGTTCTACATTGTTAATATAGAAATCTACAGTTTGGTAATCAAAGAAAAATTCTACAAAATATTGTCCTACGAAAATCAAGGTCACCATCCATACCAAAAGAGAAATTCTTAGTAATGGAGAAAAATCTTGTCGTGAAACTAAAACATAAGCTATTAAAAAAGCTGCAAATATAAAAGGTTTTATAGGTAAAGGAGGAATAAACGTACCCAAGAGGAATAAACTCATTAGTCCGTATAATCCATAGATCAAACAACCTACCAAAACTGTTTTACGTAAAGCTTCCATTTTATTCCAATTAAATTATGCAAAACCAATTTTACATATATTTATTCAGACTTTCTAGGTCCTAAAAAAAACATTAAATCTCGAAAGACTTTTTAAAAGTTATTTCTTCTTTTTAGCGAGCGCTTCTTCTACATACTTAAATGTAGACAAAACATCTGGCTCACCGTCAACAACCGCAACATCATGCTCGAAATGTGCACTTGGCATTCCATCTAAGGTAGCAATCGTCCAATTGTCATCCAAATATTTAATTTGCTCTGTACCTATATTTATCATTGGTTCAATTGCAATGGTCAATCCTTCCTTAATTTTCTTTCCACGTCCTCTTCTACCATAGTTTGGAATTTGCGGCTCTTCATGCATCGTTTGTCCAATTCCATGGCCAACCAATTCTCTTACCACACCATAACCATGATCTTCCGCATGTTTTTGAATGTGATATCCAATATCTCCTAGCCTATTCCCTACTCTTGTATGTGCAATTCCGATTTCCAAACATTCTTTAGTTACCTGAAGCAACTTCAATTTCTCCTCGGAAACATTTCCAACTGCAAAAGTATAGGCGTGGTCACCGTAATATCCATCTAAGATTGCTCCACAATCTACAGAAACAATATCTCCATCTTTTAATGGTTCATTTGTTGGGTATCCGTGAACCACATTTTCATTAACAGAAATACACAATGTATTTGGAAAATCGTACAGACCTAAAAATCCTGGTTCTGCATTTTGGGACCGTATATAACTTTCCGCAATTGCATCTAATGCTAAAGTAGTTACTCCTGGCTCGATGGCTTCTGCAACTTTACCGAGTGCTCTACTTACTACTTGCGCTGCTGCTCTAAGCAACTCAATTTGTTCTCTAGTTTTATAAATTATCATAGGAATAATTAAAAAGTTCTAAAAAAGTAAAAAGGGAACACCTGAATGTCCCCTTAATAAAATATATAATATTCGAGGATTTAAGCTAGAACATTCTTCACTAAATCAGCCGCTTCTTGTAAAAGAACAGCAGATTGAACGTCTAATCCTGAATCATCAATTAATTGTTTCGCTTCAACAGCATTTGTTCCTTGCAAACGAACAATAAGAGGAACTGGAATACCACCCATGTTTTTGTATGCATCAACAATACCTTGGGCAACACGATCGCAGCGAACAATACCACCAAAAATATTGATCAAAATTGCTTTCACGTTTTCATCTTTTAGGATAATATCAAATGCCTTCTCTACACGAGCAGCATCAGCAGTACCACCAACATCTAAGAAGTTAGCCGGATTACCTCCTGATTGTTTGATTATGTCCATAGTCGCCATTGCTAAACCAGCACCATTTACCAAACAACCAACGTTTCCATCTAATTTCACAAAATTCAATCCAACCTCACCAGCTTCTACTTCATCAGGATTTTCTTCTGATTTATCACGCATTTCTGAATAATCCTTATGACGAAATAATGCAGTATCATCTAAAGTTACTTTAGCATCTACAGCGATAATTTTATCATCTGAGGTTTTCAACACAGGGTTAATTTCAAACATAGATGCATCACATCCGATATAAGCAGCATACAATGAAGAAACAAACTTGGTCATTTCTTTAAGTGCTTTCCCACTTAATCCTAAATTGAATGCAATTTTTCTTGCTTGAAAACCTTGAAGTCCAACACGTGGATCAATTTCTTCTTTAAATATAAGGTGTGGCGTTTCTTCAGCTACTGTTTCAATATCCATTCCTCCTTCAGTGGAATAAATAATGACGTTTCTACCTTTATCACGGTCCATCAATACAGACATATATATCTCAGATGGTTCACTATCTCCTGGATAATAAACATCCTCAGCAATCATAACTTTGCTTACTAATTTAGCTACGCCATTAGTTTGCGCTGTTTCCAAGTGTCCTCCTAGGATTCCTTTTACGGTCTCTTCAACTTTATCGATTCCTTTCGCTAAAACAACTCCGCGAGATCCTGTTTCTTCAACAGTTCCTTTTCCACGTCCTCCAGCGTGAATTTGCGCTTTAACAACATACCATTCAGTACCTGTTTTTTCCGTTAATTCCTTTGCTTTGGCTACTGAATCAGCGACGTTATCAACAACAACGTTTTCTTGAATAGCTACTCCAAAACTTTTTAAAATTGATTTCCCTTGATATTCGTGTAAATTCATTATTTGACTTATTTAATTTGGCACTAAATTAATCTTATTTCATCCAAATTTCAAGATTTAACACTTAAAAATCAAGAAAACGTTATAATAAAACTTTCTTGTTGTATTACGACGAAAAAGTACCATTAAACAAAAAAAGCCCACCTGAAATCGATGGACTATTAACAATATTATTTATAAGTTTCTAGCGTTTTGCTAACTTATCGCTAGAAACTGTTAAACCTTTTCTTCCTTTCTTACGACGAGCTGCTAATACTCTACGTCCGTTCTTTGTAGCCATACGACTACGGAATCCATGCTTGTTTCTTCTCTTACGCTGTGATGGTTGAAATGTTCTTTTCATGACCTATTTTATTATAATTTAAAATTCTCTTTCTAATTAAGGTTGGCAAAGATAGTGCTTTTTTGTTTTAAACAAAATCCTAATGCAAAAATATTCTTTTTTAATGGTTATCCACACATCTTACATTAACTTTGTAGTCTAAATTTATTTACCAATATAAGAATGCTCAAACCGAAAAATAAAAAAAAGGATCGCATAAAATTAAGTAAAGAATCTGTTCAAAAAGCGAAAAAGATTTTCAGTTATCTAAAACCTTACAGAGCTTACTTTATATTAGGTTGGGTGTTTTTATTACTCTCTTCTTCTGCAGGACTTTTCTTCCCTTATTTATTGGGACAATTACTAGGAAGCGATTTACCAAGTGAAACAGCTTCTCCAAGTAATAAAGAATTAATGGAAGGCCTTGACTTAACCAATATCAATAGTGTTGCTTTATTATTGATTGGTCTTTTGATTGTTCAAAGTGTTGCTTCCTTCTTTCGCGTAGTCATCTTTACAAAAGTGACCGAAAATACAATGAGAGATATTCGTAAAGATGCATTTGATAAATTGGTTTACATGCCAATGGATTTCTTTAATAAGAATAAAGTTGGAGAATTAACCAGCAGAATCGCAGCGGATATCACTTTAATTCAAGACACCTTAAGGACAACAGTAGCTGAACTTTTTAGGCAAATAATTATAATAATTGGTTCAATCGTATTCATTACGATTGTATCATGGAAACTAGCCCTGATCATGTTAGCAACTGTTCCAGTTATGGCGTTAATCGCAGTGATATTTGGTAGGTTTATAAGAAAATTAAGTAAAAAAGCGCAAGACTACTCTGCCACTTCTAATTCAATTATTGAAGAAAGTTTAATGGGTATTACCAATGTAAAAACTTTTACGAATGAAATTTTCATGATTGCAAAATATAGAAAGTCAATTGAAACAATCAGAAAACTCAATATCAAAAGTGGAAATTGGAGAGGATTATTTATTTCTTTTATCATCACTTGTTTATTTGGAGCGATAATCTTTATTATATGGCAAGGGCTTCACATGACAGTTGGCCCAGACGCAACGCTGGATAAAGGGGATTTCTTTGCTTTTGTAATGTTTACGGTTTTCATGGGAGCCAGTATTGGGTCAATTCCAGATTTATATGCATCAATGCAAAAAGCAATTGGTTCCACTGAACACCTAATGAATATAATTGCAGAGGAAACGGAAGAAAATATCCATAAAGGGGAAATTACTAACCCTATTCATGGAGATGTGAAATTTGACAAAGTTTCCTTCCACTACCCTCAAAGAAAAGATATTAAAGTATTGGATGAACTTTCTTTCTCCGCAAAAAGAGGTGAAAAAATTGCTCTTGTTGGATCTTCTGGAGCAGGAAAATCTACAATAGCTTCATTATTACAGCAATTTTATACACAAACATCCGGTACATATACAATTGATGGAATTGATGTCAAGGAAATATCTTTAACTCATTTACGTGAAAACATGGCTTTAGTTCCTCAAGAAGTCATTCTGTTTAGTGGAACAATTCGAGATAATATTTTATTTGGTAAACATGATGCTTCCCAAGAAGAAGTGGAAATAGCCGCTAAAAAAGCAAATGCTTATGATTTCATTAAATCTTTTCCTGAAGAATTTGAAACGGAAGTCGGAGATCGTGGAATTCAATTGTCTGGTGGGCAAAAACAGAGAATAGCCATTGCTAGAGCAATTTTAAAAGACCCAACTATTTTGATTTTAGATGAAGCAACATCTGCATTAGATGCGGAATCAGAAAGATTGGTTCAAGAAGCTTTAGACAGGTTGATGGAAAGTAGAACATCATTTATCATTGCGCATAGACTTTCTACTATTCGCAAAGCAGATACTATTTTAGTGATGGAACATGGAAAAGTTGTTGAACAAGGAACACATGAAGAGTTGATTGCAAAAGAGAATGGAGTTTATGCGAATTTGAATAAACTTCAGATCAATTAAAACATGTATTTAGTGTCTGGTCGGAAAAAGACGATTTTTATAAATTTTAAGAAATATTTATTCAATCATAATAATTTTATAAGGTTTTCATGCTCAGCGAAATGCTGCGCCTGCCAAAGTAAGGCTGTCGAAATGCCGCATCAGCCGGCTAGAAAAAAAAATAAAATATACTCAAAAGAATCAATTTTAATTTTGCACTGGCTCCGACCAGACACTATTTATTAAGTTTAAAATTTTAAATCAATCTATTGAAGTATTCAAAAAATAATTGAAATTGAATATAATAATTTGGTATTAAGTGTTTACTTTATATATTTGTATTGTTAAAAGTATAATATAACATCTATTTACACTATGAAAAGCCTTTTACTGTGTTCCTTTATTCTTTCATCAATGCTTGTCTTTAGCCAAAAAATAAGTGGTTTTGGAAGTTCCAAAAACTGGTCATTCAATAAACATGAAATTTATTTCACTGTTGGGTCAACTAGCTTTTTAGGGGATTTGGGTGGTTTGAGTAAAGAAGGTACTCAAAATTCATTTGTAGACTTGGATTTTGCTAGCACAAGAATAGGCGGTGGAATAGGATATCGTTTCAGATTCCATCCGAGATGGGCAACATCAACCCAATTATATTTCGGAATGGTCTCGGGAAGTGATGCAAACACTGATGAAATAATCAGAAGAAGTAGAAATTTATCTTTTCGTTCTCCAATTTTAGAATTAAGTCAGCGATTAGAATTTATTGTTTGGAGTAATGAGCAAAACGGTGCAAAGTATCGTACACTTGGAACCTTAGGTAGAAAAACAAAATCTGACGTTTTATATATCTTCTCAGGTATTTCAGGTTTCTTTTTCAACCCACAAACACAAATTAATGGTTCTTGGACAGACCTGCGACCGCTAAGAACAGAAGGCCAAGGTTTACCTAACGGAGCTGAAGAATATAAAAGAGTAAATCTATCTATTCCATTTGGGTTTGGTTATAAATTCGCAATTGGAAAATACTGGAGACTTGGTTTAGAAGTTTCATACAACAAAACATTTACTGATTATGTAGATGATGTGAGTACAGAATATTATAATCCAGCTCTTCTAAAAAGTAAAGTTGGTTCAAATGCTGTTTTTGCCGCAGACCCATCGATTGAAAACCATACATGGTTTACAACAGGTCAACAAAGAGGGAATCCTGAAGATAATGATTCATATATTTTTACAAACATCACAGTTACCAAAAACATCACTTCTAGAAGATCTAGAGGAATGTCTAGATCAAAAAGGAAGCGCAGTATACGTTTCTAAAATCATTTTTCATGAAAATATTATTAGTTGAGGTGAACCCTCACCTTTTTTTATTCCTATTTTTGTGAAAACATTTTAAACATGTATTCTTTAATAAAACGACTCTTCTTTCTTTTTGATCCGGAAAAGATTCATCATTTTACTTTCAAATTAATAAAAAACACACTTGCTGTTCCAGGTGTTAAATCGCTTTGGAATAAATTGTATGTTCTCGAAGATGAAAGATTAGAAAGAGAATTATTTGGATTAAAATTTAAAAATCCTGTGGGATTGGCTGCCGGGTTTGATAAAAACGGAGAATTATTCAATGAATTAGAATATACTGGATTTGGATTTATTGAAATTGGAACCGTTACTCCATTAGCGCAAGAAGGAAACCCAAAGAAGCGTTTATTTAGATTGATAGAGGATGAAGCAATTATTAATCGAATGGGTTTTAATAATGACGGACTTGATGAATTAGTAAAACAACTTAAGAACCGAAAAACAAATCTAATTATTGGCGGAAATATTGGAAAGAATAAAGTGACACCTAATGAAAATGCAGTTGACGATTATGTAAAATGTTTTAATGCACTTTATCAATATGTAGATTATTTCGTTGTGAATGTAAGTTCACCAAATACACCTAACTTACGTCAACTTCAGGACAAAGAACCGCTTACCGCATTATTAAATACCCTTAAAGATTTGAATGCCTCGAAATCTATTCAGCGACCAATATTACTTAAAATCGCACCTGATTTAACCGATGAACAATTAGATGATATAATAGAAATTGTTGACACAACAAAGATAGAAGGAGTCATTGCTACCAATACAACAATTGAACGTTCAAACCTTAAAACCAAAAACATTGAATCCTTTGGTGCTGGAGGACTTTCAGGTAAACCATTAAGAAATAGATCAACTGAAGTAGTAAGTTATTTACACAAAAAATCAAATGGTAGTTTCCCAATTATCGGTGTCGGAGGAATTCATTCAGCAAAAGATGCAATAGAAAAATTTGAAGCAGGAGCATCACTCGTTCAGTTGTACACTGGTTTCATTTATGAGGGGCCAAAATTGATTCGTGAAATAAACGAAGCACTTCTTAAATCATAAGCTTTTTGTATATTCGTAATTATGGAAAATTTAAAAATAATTGAGTGTCCTAGAGATGCAATGCAAGGGATTACTGAATTTATCCCAACAACAACAAAAATCAATTACATTAACGAACTTTTAAAAGTTGGTTTTGACACAATAGACTTTGGTAGTTTTGTTTCGCCTAAGGCGATTCCTCAAATGAAGGACACTGCAAGTGTTTTAGAAAAATTAGATCTTTCCAAAACACAATCGAAATTATTATCTATTGTTGCTAATGAGAGAGGAGCGCAAGATGCATCCAAGTTTGAAGAGATTGATTATTTAGGTTATCCATTTTCTATTTCAGAAACATTTCAACAACGCAATACCAATACTTCTATCGAAGGAAGTTTGAGTCGTTTAGAAACTATTCATGATATCGCACAAAAATCAAATAAAAAACTGGTTGTATATCTATCTATGGGGTTTGGGAACCCTTATGGTGATCCATGGGATACCGAAACAGTATTAAAATGGGCTTCAAGATTAAATAAGGACATGGGAATTGATATTTTATCATTGTCAGATACTATTGGCGTTTCGGAACCAGGAACAATTACCAGTATTATGAATGGGATTTTACCAGAACTTCCAAATGCAGAAATTGGTGTTCATTTACATACTACACCGGAGACCTATCATGAAAAGATTAAAGCAGCCTACGATGCTGGATGCAGAAGATTTGATGGAGCAATAAGAGGGTTTGGAGGTTGTCCAATGGCAAAAGATGATTTAGTTGGAAATATGCCAACAGAAAAAATGATTCAATGGTTTGATGAAAATAATATCAGAACAGGTTTAAATTTAAGAGCTTTACAGAAAGCTATTCAAAAAAGTATATACGTATTTTAAATCCAAATTTTAATAATCAAGAATGAGAGTTTTAATAATAGTCTTTTCAATATTTTCAATATTACCGTCTACATTTAGTCAAAAGACAACTGTATATGACTTGTCTAATTTCGAACAAATCATTGTTATTGGAAATTTCCCTGTCGAAATTATTCAATCAGACAGAAAAGAAGTAATTATAAAAAATGACAAGGCGAATTTAGATAAGTTATCATTCTCCTATACCAAAAAAACGCTGACGATAAAGTACAACGGTAGTTTTGTTGAAGAAATCGGAATTGAGTTAACGTTGTTTCATCAAGGATTAATCACATTGGTTGAAGCCAGAAGAGGAGCACAAATAAAATTGAAAGATGCTGGAGAATTTTCTTCTACTGTCAGCTATAAAGCCGATTCAGGAGGGAAAATCGTTGTAGATAATATTTTGGCACCACTTGTAAAAGCTGAAGTAACAAAAGGTGGATCAATTAGCATTAATGGAGAAACGCCCATTTTTGAGCCAACTGTAAAAACTGGAGGAACAATTGCTTCAGTGCGCTTAAAGTCCCAAGAAGTGAATGCCAATATTACTTTTGGCGGAGAAATTATATGTGCCCCAATCAAACTATTGAATGCCAATGTGACGAGTGGGGGAATTATAAATTACACCGGAAATCCTAAAGTGACTGAAAAAATAACTTTTGGAGGAACTATTGAAAAGATATGAAACAAATTTTACTTTCTATACTATTACTATTATTCTCTTGTACAGATGATGACAAAGGAAAAAGTAGCTCCACTCCTACTGTAAATCAAGCAAGTCAGAAAGAACAAAACAAACAGGAATTTTCGGATCCACTTCCTAAAGAATACGATCAAGACACCATGAAAACGGATGCTTTATTTAAAGTTGGAGGTTTCGATGATAAATTGTATTATGAATTATTAATTGAAACACATTTATGTAATCCAAAGTTTAGCGATTCTACAAGTGATGGTTCAACTCCATGTAGTTCAAAGTATTTTAGTTTCTACCCATATAACCACAAGAGAAAAATAGATGATGCTTTTCTCCTACAAATTAAAGCAGGCGTAAATAATTATCCATACCGCAGACTACTCATTTTTGTTAGAGAAAATGGTAAGCTGATTCTTATGAACGGTATTGTAGGCTATTTAGTAAAACGCATTTCTCGTCCTAACGATATTGATGATTTAATTGTTGCTATATTTGATGATCTTGGCAATGATAAATTTGACCGCTACGATGTATTATTAAGGTACAAAGATGGAAAGTATCATTTTGTTGAAGCAGTTGGCGATTTAAAAGGAACTTTTGACACTCCTGATTTGAAGAAAAGAGCCTCTGATGCAATCTTAGGGCGAATTAACGAAAAAGAACTTATTTTTTGAAAAACATCGTTTTCATAGCACTCCTATTTCTTACTTCTTGTATTGACAAGAGCACATTGAACAATTCATTTCCTAGTCAACTACTTCATGGAAACAGCGCTAAAGTTTGGATTATCAAAGAATCAAGTGATTCAAATGATAAAAATATTTCCGCGCTGAATAACTATCTCAAAAGCTTTATCTTTTATTCAAACCAAAGATTCCGCGATCAAGAATTGATTCATTTAGGAAGTAAAGAAGGACAAAAAGGAATATATAGCATAAAAAAAGATAAATACGAGAAAATAATACTCCATTTAAGTTATAGCGAAGGTGATAGAAGAAATTTTGTTATTCAAGAAATTAGCAATACCAAGCTCACCCTTCAAAGTTTAAATGGAAGCAGAGCCACTTGGGAGTTAAGCAGTTTAAAACCTCCGAAATTATGATTTTAATCGTCGATTGTGGATATACTTCGATTTACAAATTGGAAGATTTAGTAGATCAATTCAGTGATTATAAAACAGTATCTATTTACGATATTGATTTTGAAGAAATACAAAAGTTAAATCCCAAAGGAGCCATAATTTCACATGCTCATATTTCTATTAATGAAACCAATGTGGACAAATACATTGAAAAAATTCAAGCAGTTTTAAAGTTAGAGATTCCTGTTTTAGGAATTGGAGTTGGCCACCATCTGCTAGGTGTTTATTTTGGGGCATTGCCAGCTTATGAGCCCTACCGCAATGAATTGGTTGAGATTGGAATTTTAGAAACCGATGGCCTTTTTGACAAACTACCAAATGAAGTAGAATTGATTAAAGACAATGCGGGTACGATATCAATTCCTCCTGGATTTCAACTCTTGGCGAGTTCAGATTACAGCATCAATGAAGCAATGAAAAAGAACGACAAACCTTTATATGGAGTGCAATTTATTCCTGAGGTTTCTGGAAATTTAGGCGCTGTGATTATGGATAACTTTGTGAATATCTCTCTGAAAAAAGCAGATTGAATCCCACATAATTTTAGAACTTAGCACTCATGTTATTAAATCGCTTGTGGATTGGATTGTTTTTGTCAGCCTTGGCTGTCGGATTAGGGAAGTTGCTCTTCTTTGGTGATATGATGATTTTTAAAGAAATGGTAGATGCTTTGTTCGAAAGTGCCGAACTTGCTTTTCAGATTGCGTTATTCTTAACTGGAGCCTTATGTCTTTGGATGGGATTCATGGAAATCGGTGAAAAAGGTGGAGCAATTCGTGTTTTAACCCGCTTTGTTTCTCCATTATTTGGGAAATTATTTCCAGATATTCCAAAAGATCATCCGGCAGTTGGATCCATGATGATGAATTTCAGTGCCAATATGCTTGGTTTAGACAATGCCGCTACCCCACTTGGTTTAAAAGCAATGGGACAATTGCAAGAGCTCAATCCACAAAAAGATACCGCTTCCAATGCTCAAATCATGTTTTTGGTTTTAAATACTTCTGGTTTAACGATTATTCCTGTGAGTATTTTAGCTTATCGAAGTGGAGCTGGTTCTGCTTCTCCATCTGAGGTTTTCCTACCGATTTTATTCTCTACTTTTTTCGCTTCTTTAGTTGGTTTGGTTGTCGTTTCATTTAAGCAAAAAATCAACTTATTTAACAAAACAATTCTATCCTATTTAGGAACCTTAACGGCTTTGATTGTTGGATTATTACTTTTCTTGTACAATAACCCAGATATGGTTGAGCCTGTTTCAAATGTCGGAGGAAACTTGCTACTTTTCTCAGTAATAGTCGTCTTTTTAGGTCTGGGAATTCGCAAAAAAATCAATGTCTACGAAGTATTTATTGATGGTGCGAAGGGAGGGTTTGGTGTAGCTATTAAAATCGTTCCTTATTTAGTAGCCATCCTTGTTGCAATTGGTGTTTTCAAAGCATCTGGAGCAATGGAAATAATGTTTGATGGATTGCGCTATCTCTTAAAACTCGCAGCAGTTACCAACACTGAATTTATAGAAGCACTACCCACAGCATTTATGAAACCATTTAGCGGTGGAGCAGCACGAGGAATGATGCTCGAAACTTTCGCAACACACGGAGTAGATTCATTCGTAGGTAAGATGTCGGCTACTTTCCAAGGTTCAACAGAAACAACATTTTATGTTTTGGCAGTATACTTTGGTTCTGTTGGAATTAAGAAAACGCGTTACGCAGCTGGAGCTGGTTTAATTGCAGATGCTGCTGGAATAATTGCTGCAATTTTCATTTCGTTCCTATTCTACACTTAATGAAAAAACCGATTGATCAATTAAAACCTGAAGATGCCATTCCACTTTTGGTGCGTATAAGAAAACTGATCCTTGGGAAGCAAAAACCAGATGGTTTCACCCGTTTAATGTTCTCTTTTTCAATATTTTCATGGTTAATGCTCACTTTATGGAATGCGGTAAGTTATTTTGTTTTATTAACTTCTGATCTCATAAAGGAAAACAAAGGATTTTCTGTAGATGATGTAATCATAAAAAACGGACAAAATTTAGGTTTCAACGGAAAGGAATTTCTTACTTCAATAACTACTTTCTATTTCAATAGTTTATTTGTTTGGCTCTTTATCTTCATTGGTTTGACTTTAATGTACCGTAAGAAAACGGTTTACACTTTTATAGTCTTAGGAGGATTGGCATTTCATTTTATCTATATGTTTATCGTTCTTGGATTCCAATACTTTATCGAAGACGTTTCATTTTTTGATAAGATTTTGTACGCGGTTTTGATTGTGGTAACTTTGATTCATTCATTTCTGATGAAAAAAGAGAAGACAATTGATAATTGATAGATGTGGAATAATGGTTAATTGTTAAAGCGATTGGAATATTTTTTTGTGTTAATTTTCAGACTCTCAAAGGATTTGTGGAACGCTGATAACGCAGATGCATCGGAGGTTCAGCAGAACTAAAAGCACCACGAATCGTCACGGATTTTAAAATAAGCTTTTGGAAGGAAATTCGAATAATCAAAAATCATCTATGTATAGCAGAAAAATTCCTAATTAACTTTGTTGAGGGCTTGACCGTTCTTAATTGACTAAATTCTTCTAAAAATCAACAACTTCTTTTCTTTGTTTAAATCTATTCTATATAAATCATTAGACTCTATTGCTTTATGTACTTTCTTATATAAATATACTTTAGACTTATCATCAATATTTGAAGAACCATGACTTCCTGTCTTGGGATGAACAAACATTAAGTATAAGGAATCATTTTTTATAATTATTAGAAAGTAAAATCTAAATCCACCTCTTCCTTTAATCCTCTTTTTAATATAAGGTACTTACTCGCATTGATTTAATCTGGTTCCTGAATTAAGTTCTGTTATCGTTTTATTAAAAAAATAGTCAATTATATCTGCTTCGATAGTTCGATAAGACTTTTTTGATTTTAACTTATCAAGCTCAATTTTGAAATCATCTAAACAGAAAATATTCATCTATATAAGTGATAGTTGCTTAGTTGTTTCTTTAAAGTCTGGGAAATCTGGTAGAAAAAAGAAAACAGATTCTAAGTCTTGATACGTTTCTTTCAAATCATCAATCTCACTTTTAAATTCTTTTATTGTTTCATTTGCTAATCCTCTCATACGTGCATTATTCATTTGAACATATTGTCTTATAAGAGAAGAGTGAATGTCTTTTGCCACGGCAATCAAATCATTTAAAAGCATCATAGAATCTTCATCCAAATTATTAAACCAAGTTAACTTCTCAAGTCTAACAATAATATCAGAGAGCTTTTCATTTTGGAGATTAAGCATAGCCTTGAAATCGTTAATGGCATCCAAAAAAGTATTCATCTTTTCCTCTCCATTATGTGCTTCTTTTTTTGCTTGGAATGATAAACTTCGAACATCCGAAAATGTTTTTAGCAGTTCTTCTTTATGAGTTAAACTTTGCATTAATCCATAGTTTTAGTTATTTATGATACTAAGTTACGTTATTTTATAAATATAGTAAAATCAATTTCAAAATATCAATTCATAATCCCACAATTATCAATTATTAATTATCAATTGTCAATTATCAATTACCAAGCTCCATTCAACAAAAGCATTCATCACATTTTTCCATTCACCATTTTTATGATCTGGTTTTCCATCAACTATAGGGAAAAAGTTGTGTTCTAATCCTGGATATCGTTTGACCACATAATTTGTTTTTCCTTGTTCGATAAAATATAACGGAATTATATCTGTATTTGAACATGCTAAATCTTCTGAGCCATTGGCTATATAAACTGGTATTTTCAAACTAACCAATTAGTCGATTGTTGATTTAGAAAAAGATCTCCATGAGGTTAAATGTGGGGTAGCTTTTAAAGAATCGTCATTTAGAATATCTTTATAAAACTGGTATTGTTCAGCTTGAATAGAATCCACATCCTCCCAAGAAGTCACTCCATTTTCAGCACGAGAGCGTGTTCTTTTAATAATACCATCAATTCTTCTTTCATAATTATACCCAAATAATCCGAGATGGGTAACATTCTTATTACTGCTTGCAATTCCCACCGCTACTCTACTTCCTTGTGAATGTCCACAAACCACAACTTTTGAAGCATCAATGAATTCTTTATTTTTCAAATAATCAATCACAACGTTAGCTCTTCTTAAGTAATTCTCACTATAATCCGCAAGAAAGAATTCTTTAGAAATCCGTTTGTTTATAGTATCTCCAAGGTAATAATATTGATCTGAAAGTTCTTCAAATTTGACAATCATTGGAGTTTTGGGCATAGAAATCACTACAACATGATAATATTTCCTCATTTCTTCTAAATCAAAGTTCTCCAATGGCATAGGAACTATTCTATTACTTCCCATATCCATAAATAAAGGCATTGGCAAAGAACCTTGACAAAATAAAAGCAATGGTTTTTTGGTATTCAGAACGGTATCAGCAATTACAAAATCTATTTTATCGTTTTCTTTTTCGATTGTAAAAGAAATGTAATCTGTGCCTTCTACTCTATTTTGAGAATATGAAAAGTTGATGCAGCCTATAAAAATTAATAGTAGAAAAGCTTTTTTCATGATTGATTTATTAAAGTAAAAATAAAAGAATAATAATATTTAACGGCGAACATTGATTGAACAGAACTAATTAGAATACAACACACTAAATCCTAACTTTGACCTGTATTATTCATCAAAACACTCAAAAATATTATAACATATTATAAAACAATAATTTACATCAATATTTTAAAGAAGAAAACTTCTTTAAAATTGAGTGTTTTTTGATTTACTTCCATATAGCTTCTGCGTTACGCACTTATTGAAATAGAATACTATGTCTGCAAAGTCCGATGCCAACCGAACAAAGTGAGCTCATAGCCTGTCCCGAGAAATCGGGAAATACCATTGAAAATAGACACTTATGAATAAAAAGCTGCATAAAATTAAATTCATGAACCGAGCTTGCGAGCTCAACGAAGTTAATAATACAGGTTAAAAGAGTAAATACTATTATCGTGATTCTTCACATTATTCACGAAGATATACTTTAAAACAAAATACACAAAATCATCAATTTCATAATCGGCTTATTTAATCAGTAAAGTTAAAACAGTAACTCATCAATTTGTATAAATAACCCAAGCTACCGCAAGTTTTAAACTCGTGGTAGCATGAATTTTCTTTGGCAATCATAGAGACGCAATGAATTGCGTCTCTACAAATTGCCAAATGAATTAAAAACACTAACTTTGAATCATTAAATTTTGACTATGGCAGACGATAAAAAAATCATTTTTTCAATGATGGGTGTGAGTAAATCCACTCCAGCTGGAAAGCAAATTATAAAGGATATTTCCTTACAATTTTACTATGGAGCGAAAATCGGAATTATCGGTTTAAACGGTTCTGGTAAATCAACTGTAATGAAGATTATTGCAGGTATTGACAAATCATTTATTGGTGATTTAACGATTCTTGAAGGTTATACTGTAGGTTATTTACCCCAGGAACCAGAACTTGATCCAACAAAAACGGTAAAGGAAATCGTAATGGAAGGTGTTCAAGAAACGGTTGATATACTTAAAGAGTACGAAGATATCAATAACTCTTTCATGGACGAAGATGTGTTGAATGACCCTGAAAAAATGGAGAAACTAATTGCCCGTCAAGGTAAAGTACAAGATCAAATTGATGCTGTAGATGCCTGGGAATTAGACACACAATTGGACAGAGCTATGGACGCATTAAGATGCCCTCCAAATGATCAATCTGTTGAACATTTATCAGGTGGTGAACGCCGTCGTGTTGCTTTAACGCGATTATTGCTGCAAAAACCAGATATTTTATTGTTAGATGAGCCTACCAATCATTTGGATGCCGAATCAATTCATTGGTTAGAACAACATTTACAACAGTATAAAGGAACTGTAATTGCCGTAACTCACGACCGTTACTTTTTGGATAACGTTGCAGGATGGATTTTAGAATTGGACCGTGGAGAAGGAATTCCATGGAAAGGGAACTACTCCTTATGGTTGGAACAGAAATCTAAACGCCTTGAACAAGAGGACAAGCAAGAGTCTAAACGTAAAAAAATGTTAGACAGCGAGCTGGAATGGGTACGTATGAATCCAAAAGGACGTCACGCGAAGAACAAAGCGCGTTTGAGCAACTACGATAAATTAATGTCGGAAGATGCAAAAGCGAAGGAACAGAATTTAGAAATTCCAATTCCAAACGGACCTCGATTAGGAAGCAATGTAATCGACGCAGTGGCTGTAGCCAAATCATTTGGTGATAAATTATTGTATGATGATTTGAATTTCAGCTTACCTCCTAACGGTATTGTTGGAATTGTTGGACCAAACGGTGCGGGTAAAACAACCATTTTCAAAATGATTATGGACGAATTGAAACCTGACGCAGGAGAATTTAAAGTCGGTGAAACAGTAAAACTAGGCTATGTTGACCAGGCGCATGATGATTTAGATCCTGAAAAAACAATCTATGAAGTTGTTTCTGGAGGTACAGATTTAATGGATATTGGAGATCAAAAAATAAACTCCAGGGCTTATATTTCTAAGTTCGCTTTTTCTGGTTCAGATCAAAATAAAAAAGTAGGTGTTCTTTCTGGTGGTGAGCGTAACCGTTTGCACTTGGCGATGACATTAAAAACAGAAGCCAACGTTTTATTACTCGATGAACCAACAAACGACATCGATATCAATACACTTCGTGCTTTAGAAGAGGGAATTATGAACTTTGCAGGATGTGTTGTTGTTATTTCTCACGACAGATGGTTCTTGGATAGAATTTGCACACACATTTTGGCTTTCGAAGGAGATTCTAAAATCTATTCTTTTGAAGGAAGCTTCTCTGAATACGAAGAAAATAAGAAAAAACGATTGGGTGATCACACACCAAAAAGATTGAAATACAGAAAATTAACAATAGACTAAATTAGTTATCAAGTTTGTTAGTTATCAAGTTTGGAAGAGTTCTCAAGTTCTCAAGTTGAAAAAAGTTGTCAAGTTATTTAGTTATCAAGTTGAAAAAAGTTGTCAAGTTATTTAGTTATCAAGTTTAAAAAAGTTATCAAGTTGTCAAGTTTTAAGTGGTTTGTGTTAGTTTAGTATAAAGCTTGAAAACTAGCAAATTTGATAACTTGATAACTTGCAAAACTAAAGAACTTGACCACTAAAAAACTTGAAAACTAACAAACTTGAAAACTAAAGAACTTGAAAACTTGAAAACTAACGAACTTGAAAACTTGAAAACTAACAAACTTGAAAACTAAATAACTTGAAAACTAACAAACAATGAGAATTTACAAATTTGAAGAAATCCAAAGTTGGCAAAAAGCAAAAGAACTAACAATTGGAGTCTATAAAAATTTCTCAGAGAATAAAGATTATGGGTTTAAGGATCAAATTCAACGTGCATCTGTTTCGGTAATGAATAATATTGCGGAGGGATTTGAAAGTCAAACAAATAAAATGTTTATAAGGTATTTATATATCGCGAAAGGTTCGTGCGGTGAAGTTCGATCCATGCTGTATTTAGCAAAAGAGTTTAATTACATTTCGGATGAGCAATTTGAAAAACTTAGTAACCTAAGTCTAGATGCAACACAACTTATTTCAGGCTTCATCAAAAAATTAAACGAGAAGTAAATCTTCTGATCAAAAACAAATGAACTTGAAAACTTGAAAACTTAAAAAACTTGAAAACTTGAAAACTTGAAAACTTAAAAAACTTTAAAACTTAAAAAACTTGAAAACTTGAAAAACTTGAAAAACTTGAAAACTATTAAACTTGAAAACTTAAAAAACTTGAAAAACTTGATAACTAATAAACTTTACAACTAAAAAAAAAGAAAAATATATGTCAAACGATGTAAGAGCACTAGAGCCTAAAGCAATTTGGGAAAATTTCGCAGATTTAAACGCAGTTCCTCGTCCAAGTAAAAAAGAGGAACGTGTGATTCAGTTTATGGTCGACTTTGGTAACAAATTAGGTTTAAAAACGGAGACGGATAAAGTAGGAAATATTATTATTAAGAAACCTGCAACTGAAGGAATGGAAGACCGCCAAACGGTTATTCTTCAATCGCATGTGGATATGGTGCACCAAAAAAACAACGATACAGATTTTGATTTCGATAAAGAAGGAATTAAAATGATTGTTGATGGTGACTGGGTAAAAGCAGACGGAACAACTTTAGGTGCTGACAATGGTATTGGTGTCTCTACTATAATGGGGATTTTGGCGAGTTCTGATATTCCACATCCAGCATTAGAAGCTATGTTTACAGTAGATGAAGAAACTGGAATGACAGGTGCAAAAGAGTTGGATCCTTCTTTTTATGAGGGAACAATTTTATTGAATTTGGATACAGAAGATGACGATGAAATCAGCATTGGTTGTGCAGGTGGAATTGATACCAATACAACGTATGAATATGAAGAGTTGTATTCAATAGAAGGAGTAAGTACATACAAAATTGAAATCAAAGGATTAAAAGGTGGTCATTCAGGAATGGATATTAACTCTGGACGTGCAAATGCCAATAAGTTGATGGGCCGCTTCTTGGTTGAAGCGGTTGACAATTTAATGATTCATGAATTAAATGGCGGTGGTTTAAGAAACGCTATTCCCAGAGAGTCTGTTTCAATTATTTCTGTTTTATTTGAGGAAATAAAGGAATTCGAACAGTACATTAAAGATGCAGAAAAAACGTATCAAGAAGAATATGTGCCTGTCGAGAAATCCATTGAAATAGCAGTTACAAAAATAGATACGCCTCCTAAAATGGTTGCTGGTCATGAAAAAAACGCGATGCTATCTGCTATTAATGCAGTGCACAATGGCGTTTTTAAAATGAGTTTAAAATTTGACGATCTAGTTGAAACTTCTAGTTCATTAGCACAAGTTATAATAAAAGACGGTGTTTTTGAAACTAAATCACTTCAAAGAAGTAGCGTAGAAACTACAAAAGCGGATATTGCACGAACAATACGCAGTGTTTTTTATTTATTAGGAGCGGATGTTGAACAATCAGGAGATTATCCAGGTTGGGAGCCAAATCCAGATTCACCTATTCTAAAAACAATGAGAAGCATGTACAAAGCGCGTTTTAATGAGGAGCCAAAAGTTATGGCTTGTCATGCTGGATTAGAATGTGGAATATTAGGAAAACATTTGCCAAATGTAGATATGATTTCATTTGGTCCTACCATCCAACACCCGCACTCTCCAGATGAATGTGTTCAAATCAGTTCAGTACAGAAGTTTTGGGGTTTCCTTTTAGAAGTTCTTAAAGAAACACCAAAGAAAGTCTCATAGTCTTTGCCAGAAAACGTCAAATACTTCGTTATGATTGTCTTTGACCGTTTCTTATCAAAGACTTAACTTTTTTGAGTTTTGATCTTGCAGACACAATTTAAATTTGATGAACAATCAACAAGAATTAATAGATTTAGCAAATATGAGAATGCCCTTTGGAAAATTCAAGGGGCTTCTTCTTGTTGAGGTACCTGAACCCTATTTTGTTTGGTACAGATCAAAAGGTTTTCCTAAAGGGAAATTAGGAAATCAAATGCAATTGATGTATGAAATAAAAGTGAATGGATTAGAGCATTTGATAAGGCCATTAATAAGGAATTAAACCGATAGGAATTTAAAATTATTGAGATCTTACAACTAAGATTGCCACCCAAAATAAACATTTAAAATAACACAAAAATCCATGCAACCTTTTTTTACTTAACGAAGTCTGAAAGTAGTAAGGAAGATTATACAATCCACAAAATATGTATTATTTCTTTGATTTTTTGAGTAACTTTATTAAAAATTAATATTAAAAAACAAATTTCAATTATGCGAAAACTATTCATTCTCTCATTTTCGGTTCTATTTTCAATAGGATTGTATGCGCAACAGACAGTTTACTCTGACTCTGACGCCAAGCTTAAATACGATGTAACAGTTGAGAAATTAACTGATGAAGTTAATGATGAATTTTATGAATATTATTCAATAGAAATCAAGAACGTTTCAAATAGTGAAGTAACATTTACTCCACTTTTTAATTACAAAACCAAAGAAGGAGATTTAAGAAGTTCATTGTCTCATGATGAAAATGAAAATGAAATTGTAACTTTAGTTCCTGGTCAAACAATAAAAGGCAGTATTTCTAAAAACCACAAATCGGAATATAGAAATTTGACATTATTCAAAGAGTTTCTTGTTGGGAATAGTGGTAAAAAAGCATCTAACGATGTTTATGTTTTAAACTCGATAAGTATTAAATACTAAAAACTAATATTATGAAATTTATAATTACAGTTCTATTTGTAACATTCACTTATTGGTCTTACTCCCAATGTATCGTAACTATTACAACACCTTCAGACTCTGTAGACTGTGGAGGATGTTTTGATTTAACAGCTGTTGGTATAGCACAAGATACACTCTTAAGTGAAAATTTCAATAGTGGTACTTTAGGAGCTGGCTGGGTTGCCAATCAAGTCCCAATGTTTACAAACCCTTGTGGAGCTCCACCTAGTGGGTCCCAAACTTGTTGGTTTGGAGATCAACAAACTCAGCCACGATTTGTGGAAACAATTGATTATGACGTAAGTTGTGGAGGTGACCTTTGTTGGTTGATGAAATATGCGGTACAAGGTTCTTCTGGTCCAACAAATAGTTGTGAAGGTCCAGATCAACCAAATGAAGGAGTTAAGCTTCAATACTCAATAAATGGCGGTGGAACATGGGTTCTTATTGCTGACCACCCGCCCTTAAGTGGTGGGACTGATCCTTTCCAAACAACTTGGAATAACTATTGTGAAACAATTCCTTTAGCAGCACAAACAACTTCAACTAGATTTAGATGGTATCAAGCAGCTGGTAGTAATGCTGGTTTTGACCACTGGGGAATTGATGATGTAGCTGTTTTAGGAAACCTTTGTAATACCTATTATTATGACTGGTTTGCTGATGGAACAACAAATTCAGCTGATACTAATTTATGTATTACTCAAAATACAGATACTTACAATGTAATTTATACAGATGGAGTTTCTGACACTTGTTCTGCAAGTATTGACATGTTTGCTGTGATGTACCCTAACTTACCGAATGACACTAACTTTTGTGGTTTAATAGACATAGATTTAGTTTCTAACCCAACTGGTGGAACAGGGACTTATAATTATGACTGGAATAGTGGAGCTGATAATGATAACACCTTCGAAAGTGCAACCACTGGAATTTACTACATCGATATAGTTGATGGAACATACCCAGGATGTACAGCATCCGATACTACAAATTTTGAAATGTATCCTAATCCTGTTGTCAATTTTTCAGCAGATCCACTATGTCAAGGTTCGATAACTAATTTTATTGATTCAACGACTCTTCCACCTGGATTCAATATTGATACTTGGCTTTGGAATTTCAATAATCAGGGGAATACTTCAACAGATCAAAACCCAAGTTATGAATTTACTGGTGTTGGTACATATAGTATTAGTTTAGATGTTGTTACGGAGTTTGGCTGTATTGGTGATACAACAATATCTTTTTTCATAGAGCCATCACCTTTTGCACAATTTGATTTCGAAGACGCTTGCGAAGGAGAAGAGGTGCAATTTACGAATGAATCAATAGGTACTTTTGAAAACTCTAAATGGATTTTTGTTGCAGGAGGTGATACAACTTACTCTACTGATGCTAACTTTATATTCCCATCAAGTGGCCCTTACGATGTGACGCTGATCGTTGAAGATGCAAATGGCGATTGTATAAATATGACTTCAGATACTGTAAATATCAATGCAGCACCAGATGTTTCTTTCACAGCAGACCCTATTTTTGGTGAACCTGTTTTAGATGTTAGTTTTTACAATAATCCTTCTGGTTTAGTTAGTAACTATTGGGATTTTATTGATGGAAACAATAGCATTGAATTAAACGATACAATATTTCATTCATTTGTTGATGCTGGTGTTTTTGACGTTACGCACACAGGAACAGACACAAATGGGTGTACAAATACATATTCTTTACAAATTATAGTTGAATATCCAGAAGTGTTAATTGAAATTCCAAATATCATTACCCCAAATAACGATGGAGTTAATGATGGTTTCTACATTAATTACATAGCTGCTTATGAAACAATTACAGAATTCGAAATTGTATTTCTGAACAGATGGGGTACTATAATTCAAACATATAATGAGCCTGACTTTATTTGGGATGGTAAAAATAAATCTGGATCGGAAATAGGTGATGGAACATATTTTTATAAAGTAACTTTCAAATCAATTAAAGGTCGAACTTACAACGAGCATGGTTTTGTTCAGGTAGTAAATAATTAAAATCTACTAATTCATAATTAAAGGGCGTCTATTTTAGGCGTCCTTTTTTTTACATAATTATCTAGGATTTAAATAAGTAATGATTGGAATTGTGCTTTTGGTTATCCCCTAACTTTAATAGATAGATGTAATTAAATCTATGATTTTTAACTCTTTACGGAATACTGTGGGAAATAAATTTTCATGCTTATCAGGAAGAACATTAGTAGATTTGGTCTTAATGATAAATGAATTCATAAAATAAAATGTCCTTCGCAAATATCCTTTACAACAAGTTGATAAGGTGATGTTTAATTCAGGATGACAATTATTAATCTTTGTCAATTTACCAATAAAGTAACCGATGAAAATTTCAATTTCAATCTTTCTGAATACTTAAAGTCCTAATATTTTTATAACTAGAACTTTAAATAATTTATCAATCCTATTTGTTACACTTTATAATTGAGTAGTGTCTGGTCAGAAACAGACACTAAATAGATACTCCATTCCAAACAATTAGTCCTGAAGCTTTAAATATAAGTCTTTTAATGAGTTAAGAAAAGTATGTTTGAAAAAGACGATTCCTTTAAAATAGATGATTTAAAATGGATGATTTAAAATTCGAACAGAAGAAAAAGGTAAAACCAAATTAATAATCGCTCTATTTCGATTAAAAATTTAAGATTACCCACATAAAATAATTTAGAACCAATTTTTTGATTTATGAAGAGTCTCGTGTAATCATGATTTATCTATTTGAAGTAGTTCACAGATAGGCATTTTGATTATTACTTGATACTTTTTTGAGTGATTTCAATTGTATGTCCACAATCAAAGTGACCAAGTGGACATTTATGATGTCCATGAAAGCCACACGGACGACACGCTAGTTCATCCTGGTTTTCAATGATTTTAGAATCATCTGCTAAAGGACCAAAACCAAATTGAGGAACGGTGGAACAGAAAAAAGCGCGTGTTGGTGCATTCATGGCTGATGCAATATGAAGAGGACCAGAATCGTTTACATAATTCATCTCCGCTCCTTCCATTAATGCGGCACTTTGGAGTAAGGTCAACTTTCCTGCTAAATTGTGAACTCCTTTAGGAAATTCTTTTTGAATATTTGCACACAACTCGGAGTCAGTTGGACCACCAATTAACTTGACCTCCCCTTTCTGAATTAGAATCTCAATTAATTCAGTCCATTTTGAAGTGGGTAGCTTTTTCGTTTCCCAGACAGATGCAGGAGCTAAACAATAGTATTTTTTCTTAGTGAACTCCTCCACTCCTTCCCGGTCAGAGATTGAAGGAAAAAGTTCTGGTCTAACCATTTTTTTTGCTCCATGATGTGCTATAGTTTTTAAATTCCTTTCCACTTCATGCGTTCCATCCGTTAAAGAATGGCTCACTCTTTTAGAGTACATTTTTGAAAATGCATTCTTATCAAACCCTATTCTGCTTTTCGCTTTGGCAAAACGTGTCATTAATCCTGCATTTGTGTAACGCTGTAAGGTGATTACTTCATCGTAATTCTGTTTTCGAATAGCCTTTATAACACCCCATAAACTTTTGTATTTACCCTCTTTTTTGTTCCAAACAAATACTTGATTTATTTTTGGATTGTTAGCTAACAAAGATTCGTTTCCTTTCCTAACTACCATATCTATTTTAGCCTCCGGATAAATCCTATTCAATTCAGAAACTAATGGAGTTGAAAGAATAACATCTCCCAAAAATGCCGTTTGTATTATTAAAAAATTTTGCACGGATCAAATATACGAAACATGGAGTAATTATGAATTATGAATTCAAAGATTGAAGAATTCAAAGATTGAAGAATTGAGTCCACTCCGAAAAGCCTGATTCTTTGTTTAAATCAAAAAATCAGCATTTTCAGAAAGTGTAAAACACATAAAAACAAGTATTTACAAATTTAGGTTTAGCCGATTTTGAGCGTTTTTCTTGATAATGGAGTTTTCGGAGCAGACTCAAGAATTCAAGGATTGAAGGATTGAAGGATTTGTGGATTCGTAGATGAAAATGTTGAATAACGGATAAATATTAAACGGAGTTAAAGCGCAGGGGCGATTAGCAAAACGCTTTAAAGCATTGGTGATGTTTATTTTTTTTCAGCGTTTATTAAAGCTGTGAAGAAGGATTAAATTATGGACTCAAGGATAACAACTAATCATTCGGAAATCAAATAACTTATTCGATAATAGCTATTCATCACTCATCATTAAACATTAAATTCGTTGTGTGCTTCGTCGCTCATAATTATTTTGAGACTGTTTCGCTACAACTATCTCATAAATTCTATTATCTTAAGGGCACAACAAATACTAGTTTTTAACTCCATGACAGATTATCATGATAGATTGACACTGTTTCACAAACAACTGTAAATCATAAAATTAAAATGTTTATATCTATTTTAGATACTGCCTATCAAGATAATTTGAATGATTTAAGAGATTTGAACAATTGTTGCAATGAACGTATAAATTATAAATATAAACAATAAAATACATGAAGTTATTAGTAATCGGCGGCGGAAATATGGGTTTAACCTATTCCGAAGGAATGTCAAAATCACCGCTATTGAACCGGAAAAAATTAATGATTCAAGATTTAAGTACTGATATACTTTCAAGTTTGAGAGAGAATCCAGAATTTGAAGTTTATGACAATTTAGATGATTGTTTGCCTCAAGCTGATATTGTTTTTATAGCTGTAAAACCATATCACTGTGTTGAGTTATTTGACAAAATGAAAGACATTGTAAATGACCAACAAGTTTTTGTTTCGTTAATGGCAGGAGTAACAATTGATTTCATAAAGGATCATTTAGGTATTTCAAAAGTGGTAAGAACAATGCCAAATTTACCTGCAAAGGTTGGAAAAGGAGTTACTTCTTTTACTGAATCTCACGATGTTTCTAGAGTTGAGCTTTTAATGGTAAGAAACTTATTAGATACTACAGGAGCCTCTATTCATGTAGAAACAGAAAAATTCATTGATAAATCTACAGGGATTTCTGGAAGTGGTCCAGCTTATGTTTTCTACTTTATGAATTCAATGCTTGAAGCTGCTAAAAAAATGGGCTTTTCAGATAACGATTCTAAGGTTTTAGTAAGCTCTACTTTCGAAGGTGCTATAACTTTATTTAACGAATCAAATATTTCTCCACAAAAATGGATGGACAGAGTGGCTTCAAAAGGCGGTACAACACAAGCGGCTTTGGATTCTATGGAAGACAATAATGTTAAAGAACTCATTAAGGATGCTGCGTATGCTGCGTTTGAAAGAGCTGTTGAATTGGGAAAGGATCCTGAATAAATAAGGTCTGGTAACAGCTATTTAATTATAAATTAAATTTTAACTAATACAAATTAAGTTTTGCAAAATTTCAAAAAAAGAGTAGTAATAAAAGTAGGCACAAACGTAATGACGAATAAGAATAATCGGATAGTTGGTCCAATTCTTAAAAATTTAGTTCGACAAATTGCTTATTTATATGAAAGAGATATTATAACAATTTTAGTTTCTTCTGGCTCTGCGATTGCAGGGAAAGAAGTGCTGAGTGATTGTTCTGCAGTTGATCCAACAACACGTAGACAAGTCTTTTCTTCTGTTGGTCAACCAAGATTAATGAGACATTATTATTCTATGTTTCATGATTTTGGAATAAGTTGTGCTCAAGTTTTGGCGACGAAAAGAGATTTCGCACCAGGTGAATATAGAAACAACATGATTAATTGCTATGAAGCCTTATTATTTGAAGGAATAGTTCCTATCGCAAATGAAGATGACGCAGTTTCTTTAACCATGTCAATGTTTTCTGATAATGATGAACTTGCTAGTTTAGTAGCTGAGCTCGTTAATGCTGATATGTTAATTATGCTTACTGATACAGATGGACTTTTCACTGGGCATCCAGACGATGAGGGTTCTGAACTTTTACACCATGTGAAAGGTGATGAAAATGTTGAAAAATATGTTCAAAAATCTGAAAAAGGTGAAGGAGAAGGCCGCGGAGGAATGGGCTCTAAATTAAAAATAGCCAAATCTACTGCTCATAAAAATATACCCACTTACATTGCAAACGGTAAAGAAGATAATATCATTATTGATATATTAGAGGGGAAAGAAGTAGGGACAAAGTTTGTATAAAAAATAGAGGTAAATAATAAAATTCAAATATTTAAAGATTCAGTGATTTAAAGATTCAAAAATTCAATGATTAAAACCTTGAATGATTGAATCTTTAAATAATTACAAAAACCACAACAGAAATGAAATTTTTAAAAACAGACAAAAAAAATAATGTTCTACAATCGATGATTAATATTATCGATGCTAAGAGGAGTGAAATCCTTGCAGAGAACAAAAAAGACCTTGATGCTTTTGAAAGAGATGATCAAGCATTATATGACCGTTTGATTGTTGATAATGACAAAATCGATGGAATGATTAAAGCAATTCTTCAAGTCAAAGGTCAAGAAGACCCTGTTGGAAAGAAAATATCAGAATTGAAATTAGAAAATGGATTAGAAATCATCAATAAAACTGATCCTTTCGGTACAATCATGATTATCTATGAATCTCGTCCAGATGTAACAATCGAAGCCGCTGTTTTGGCGTTTAAAGCCAACAATAAGATTTTACTTAAAGGAGGTCGCGAAGCTTCTCATAGTAATAAAATATTGGTGAAATGTTGGCATGAGGCACTTACAGAGAACGACTTGGACAAGGATTGGATCAAGATGTTGGAAATGAACAGAGATGAAACACAAGAGTTCTTAAGAAGTCCGACAGAGAAACTAGACTTGATCGTTCCAAGAGGTGGAGAACGTTTAATTGAGTTTGTGAAGCAGCATGCTAAATGTGCTGTATTGATTTCTGGTAGAGGAAATAACTTTATGTATATTTCTCCTGAAGCAGATTGGGCCAAAACAATTAAAGTTATGTTGAATGCAAAAACAGATAAAACATCTGCTTGTAATGCATTGGACAATATCCTTATTGATAGTAATATCCCTTCTTATGAAGACAAATTAAAAGACTTAGCATCTGTGTTAACAAAAGCAGGAGTTGAGATTATTGTTGATGAAAAGACACAAAAAGTCTTGACGGATAAAGAAAAGATGAAAAATGAAGCTGTTTGGAAAGAAGAGTTTCTAGCAATGAAAATCCTAATCGGTACTGTAGATTCAATGGATGAAGCGATTGAAAAAATAAATAAAAACTCTGGAAAGCACTCTTCCATAATTATGACAGAAGATAAAAACGATGCGTTGACATTTATGGAGCAAATAGACAGTGCTGCAGTTTACCAAAACGCATCCACTCGCTTTACGGATGGGGGTGCAATGGGTGTTGGTGCCGAATTAGCGATTAGTACAGATAAATTACACCACAGAGGTCCGTTGGGTTTAAAACAATTGACAACCAATAAATATTATGTATTTGGCGATGGTCAGGTGAGATAATTCAGTCTTAAAATATTTTATTTACTGGAATAGATTCAATCGATAATTGATAAATCTATTCCAGTTTTTTTTTTTCTAACCTGTATTATTCATCAAAACACTCAAAAATATTATAAAACAATAATTTACATCAATATTTTAAAGAAGAAAACTTCTTTAAAATTGAGTATTTTTTGATTTACTTTCATACAGCTTCTGCGTTACGCACTTATTGAAATAGAATACTATGTCTGCAAAGTCCGATGCCAACCAAACAAAGTGAGCTCATAGCCTGTCCCGAGAAATCGGGAAATACCATTGAAAATAGACACTTATGAATAAAAAGCTTCATAAAATTAAATTCATGAACCGAGCTTGCGAGCTCAGCGAAGATAATAATACAGGCTAATAAAATTTAAAATAAATATAATATTTGTTCAGCACAAAATATCCCTTCTACTTTTAAATATATCCTCACCCAGCAAAACCATGATAAACATTTCGGCTCTACCACTATTTTAATGCGCATTTGAAATTAATATACTGGATTATACATAGATACTATTCTTGCAGATATGCCTAATTGTCATTGCAGACATTAAGTTAAATAAAAAAATGGAGAGATTCCTAGTGCTGTAATTCATAAATTCCATCGCTTATTTCACTCCTCTTTTTCCTTTATACTTCATTAAAATTTTAAACCGTAACTATGGCTATGATTGAAAATCTTGCCTTGTCTAAAGAAAAAATTTAAGCAAAATTTAAGCACCGTTATTTATGAGTTACAGCACTAGTCGCCCCTATACATCAATAGTCACTTGAATAACATATGTTTATACTTTATAGGTCGGGAGAAATTATTGTGCTGCATAGAACTTGTCGTGATGTCTTTCCGAAACATCAACCTTGCTTACATCGAGAGCTCCATCATACAGAAGTGCATCACAAAATTTTAATTCTAACTAAATAATTAAAATGCCAAGGAATCTCTTTTTCAGGAATCTTTTGTTAGATAGCTAAAGTCATCACATAAACTAAAGTCCTGCATTAAATTCATGATAGATCCAATATTTCTATAAAAAAAAGACGAACTCGCAAAGAAAGCAAATACATCTTTAATGTATTGATACTATACAATTTCAAAAACCATAATTAATCTATTCACAAGATGAATCTACCATTTATTGATAACAAGATAGTTATTCAGTATTTTTATATATAAATAATATTAATTCGTATTATTTGTTAAATAACACAAATAACTATAAAGAAATAAATTTATTAAATATATATTTGGTCCTTATGATAACATATCTTCTATGAATAAAATAATTGAGTACGACAGTCCTGTGGCTAATATATACTTGGACGAACGTAACATATTCATATTTAAATTAAAAGAATCTGGAGCAATTTATGATGTCGAAGAGGGAGTGAATCAATATGAATTTTTAAACTATCACTCTAAAGGTAAACCATATAAAATAGTAGTTGATACAAGAGGCAGCTTAATCATTCCTACAAGTAAAGCATGTGAATTTTATTTAGATATTGACAACAGTAAGAATTTTGTTGCTCTTATTGTCAATTCTTTACCAATGCAGCTTTTATTAGGTCAGATGAGCAAAAATAAAAATATACCTATTAGCAAAATTTTTAAAAACAAAGTAGCTGCTTTTGAATGGATTATTGAAAAGTAATTTCCTCATTCCTTCAGCTGGACTTCAATAATTCAACTATTTCACTAATCTCCTGTTGATCTCGTGTCAATTTAATTTGTGCTTGATTATAAAATCCTTCCCTTACTAGAAGCTTGTCTTCTATAAACCTTAAAAGTTCATCACCTTTAAGATCATTTAAAAGTGGTCTATCCGCTTTACTATTTACCAACCGATTATAAAGCTCTTTAGCTGGTCTTTGCAAATACAAAGTCTTTCCAGCCACATTCATGCGTTGAATATTCTCGTTGTAACAGGGAAGTCCGCCACCAACAGAAATTATAGCTTGTTCAGATTCAGAAATAATGAACTTAAGCATTTTCGTTTCTTCGGTTCTAAAAGCTTGCTCTCCATATTTAGCAAAAAATTCATTAATACTTATTTGAAACTTCTTTTCAATTTCTTGATCCAAATCTATAAAAGGAATATTCAATTTATTGGCCAACCTCTTCCCTATTGTTGTTTTACCAACTCCCATAAAACCGATCAAAAATATAAGATTACTTTGCATAACAACAAATGTAAATAAACCCATTTGAATAATTCTTTAAATTATTTCAAAAATAAAATGAATGTATTATCACTTAAAAATCAACTGATTCAAAATTAAAAAAAAATTAAATTTAAAAAAATCCATTTTACCCTTGTTAGTCTAAATAAACCCGCTATATTTGCACCCGCAAACACAGTATAAAAAAGGCAAAAACAACGGTTTTTGTTTCCTATATAAAAGACTAGATTCCGTAGCTCAGCTGGTAGAGCATTACACTTTTAATGTAAGGGTCCTGGGTTCGAACCCCAGCGGGATCACTATTGTAAAAGCCAATTTGTAATAACAAATTGGCTTTTTCTTTTATTACGTTTGAAATGAAATTTGTCGTTTTTATGAAAAATACAACCTTCACCGTTTTTTCTTCATTATTAATAGTGGAATTTAGAACAAAAAAAGGTAATTTCGAAACCGAAAAATAACTTAATTTTTCCACAGCTTCCCGATAAATCGAGACAAGTCGTAGAAATATATTGACATAATAAATTAGATTCCGTAGCTCAGCTGGTAGAGCACCTCACTTTTAATGAGGTGGTCCTGGGTTCGAGCCCCAGCGGGATCACTAAAAGCCTCTCATTCGAGAGGCTTTTTTTGTTATATACAACCAAATATAATGGAAAGCCTCGAAAACAGGGGTTTTACATATAACCACAAAAACAAACAAAATCAATTGAATAGATAAATCTCGTGGTCTATGTGGTGGTCAAAATTTGTAATAAATTTAGACCACCAGAATTTAAGTTAGAAAATGATTTTTTACTAAAATTTTATGATGATAAATCTTAAAATTAAGTAGTCCATTTCTTACGAGGCCTTAATCGAAGAATAACCTCATAAAATGACTCATATTAAATCAATCATTTTTTTTACTGGTGGTCAAATGGTGGTCAAAAACACACTACCAAAAGACATGACCACCAAAACCCACACACCTCAATAATTACAAGAGGTACAAAAGGAGGTTAACTTAATTTCTACGTTTGAATGAGCCATTAAATTGGCAACATTTAAAATTTATAGTTATGAGTAGAAACCAAAAATTTAACGTTCACTTCTTTCTTAATAAAAGAAGAAAGAAAGATGAGAAAACCCAATTGTATATTCGTATTATAATTGATCAAAAACGTGCTGAAATAGCAACAACTTATTACATACCTATTTCTGTCTGGAGCGACAAAACACGAAAGGTCAAAATCTCATATTCAAAAGCCACTTTTATAAATGGCTATATTGATAGAGTCGTCAATGAAATAACCCAAATATTTATTTCGCAGTCTTCTCAAAACGATGGGATAACTAGTATTGCAATCAAGGAAAAATATCTAGGTCTTAATAATAGTGAGATTAAACTAAAAACCATCCTTGAAGCCTTCAACTACCACAACACCAAAATGGAAGAACAAGTCAAGATTGGCCAAGTTGTAAAAAAGACGCTGGAGCGGTACAACATCACAAAAAATAAAGTACGCGCCTTCATGAAGTCACAATACAAAGTTAAAGATATGCCACTCCCCGACCTTCGCTTGCGCTTCGTTACGGAGTTTGAGCATTATCTTCTAACAAAAGGAAAATTACAAACCAACACAGCACACAAATACATTAAGAATCTCAAGAAGATTATGAATATGGCTGTTGGACTTGATTGGATTCCATCCAATCCTTTTAATAATTTCCGTTGTAGCTATACTGCTCCAAAACGAGAAGTACTTACCCAAGAAGAATTGGATATTCTAAAAACAAAGGATATCAGCATTGCTCGTCTTGCAGAAGTACGCGATGTGTTTTTGTTCTGTTGTTATACCGGCTTCGCCTATTCTGATATTTACAAGTTTGACTACAATGCAGTCACAAAAGGGATTGATGGTGAATACTGGTTATCCACACATCGTCAAAAGACTGGAGTCAAAGAAAGTGTTCCGCTTCTCCCTATCGCTTTAGACATTATCACAAAATATAGAAAAAACGATTATTGTATAAATTCAAACAGATTACTTCCTGTTAATAGTAATCAATGTTACAATGCTTACTTAAAAGAACTGGCTGATATTTGTGGTATTGAAAAGAGAATAACTTCGCACATCGCTCGTCATACTTTCGCAACTACCGTCACTCTCGCAAACGGTGTTCCTATTGAAACCGTAAGCTCAATGCTTGGACATACTTCTATCCGAACGACTCAGGTTTATGCAAAGGTTATTGAAAAGAAAGTATCTGAAGACATGCAAAATCTTAAAGCAAAGCTTTTAGGAATAAGTACTAAAGAAGCTCCCATAATAAAGATTGGTTAAGTTAAATTATTACAATCACCTGGCTTGACAGCTAGGTGATTTTTCTTTAAATAACAAGTTACTACTTATAGTAATAAAACATATCAATAGGAATAGGAATAGGAATATCAATCAATTATATTTAACTTAAAAACTTTTATTTAAGCACATATTACTGCTTTTTACACCAAACACTAACCATATGCAAGATTTATTTGATAAAATCATTTCTTATCATGACCTTATTAATGGTGAACTTGCTCCGGACAAAATCAACACTGCTAATCTTGCAGAGTATCTAAATTCTGAACAAATCCCTTGTAAAGTCATGATAGTTGGCAGGTTTAAAGGACCTAAATTAATTGAAACAATTAAAATCTCATCCAGTAATCCTTTAGCTAAAAAATATTACAATCTAGACAAGCCTGTCCCCCATTTCTCATATTTTCAATTAAAATATGAGAAATTAATAAATGAGCTATCAAACATAAAGTTTGATAATTTGAAACTAAACTTCACATCATATTATACAGTTCCTGTATTATTGCCAATTGTTTCCGATTGGTCAAAAATAGAAAGTGATCGCTTAAGGTATTGTCACATCAATCATCTCCTGAACAACATGGAGGTAGAACACATAAATAAAATCAGGTATATTTCTCTAAACAAAGATGATGAAAAAAGTAAGTTAAAAATAACAAAGCTTCATCGCCTACTAAACAGTTGTCTAATAGAGCTAACTAATAAATTTCAATTAAAGTCACCTGACTTAGAACTCAGTATCAAAAAAGAATACACTATTAAGGATTGCGCAGCACTTATATATAGGTCTATTGTTAATATTCTTGATTTCACTTATGATTCATTTAGAGGATATATGGATTTCGGTCTAAAAATTCCGTTTTCTTCAAAATTGATAAACAACAATAACTTTCTTTCTAAGGCAAATCGCCTTGAAAAAAAGTTAGAAAAAACTGAGCTTGATGATAGTCTAAAGAATATTCTCAATGACGAGTTAGAGAAAATTATAAAATTCCAATCTTTGAAAAGTATAACTTACAAAGAATATGATTACTACACTATTCTTTTTAAGTCCATGACCCGTTTTTTTCTCAAAAAGAAAAACATAGAATTGGATCAAGAAAAAATAGTTGATTTCTTAATATTTATAAATTTTAGAAATGAAACATTTTTTGAATATATAATCGACTCAATCAATTCAACAGCAAATGATTTTGAGGATATTATTGATAAACATGAATATCTCATCTCTATGAAAAAGGAATATGATCAACTTGAAATAAAGGCAAGAATATATTCATCGGTGGATGACAATCATTTGGTACGCAATTTATTAAAATGGATTGAAATAGAACTTTCTCATGTCGAACCAATTCCAGAACCTATTATTAGGAAGAAGAAAGAAATCAAAAAGCTGTCTATTAATGTATCATTATATTTGTTGGTTATTTTTTATCGCTTACTCTATGATTGCGGGTACTTAAATATTGAAAAAAAGACTGATCTCGCAAAATGGATCCATGATACTCATACAAATAAGGACAATATTGATTTCTCTCAAACTAGTATTACCAACAAAATGTCAAACCCTAAATCTCCTCATTTAGAGAAAACTGGAAATATATTGTTGAAAATGTTGGAAAGACTAAAATTACTTTAATGGGTGATTATCTCTAACAATTTGAATAAAAGGTTTAACTCTTTCTGTCCATTCGCCATTCTTAGCAAGATCATCATCTGTCTTTGCTACTAATTCCTCTATTGTGTCAATATTGAAGTAGATCATATAGATGATTAATTTATCTACTTCTTCCAATGACAAGGGGTACTTGAGTAATAATGTTTTTAACATGTTTTGATTTAAAGTAATGTGGCATGAGCCCATTCGTGCAGAACTCGAGGTACCACCAAGTACCTATCCTCTATCATTCCTGAGCCCATGCCGTAGCAGGGCGTCAAGTCTAAATTTTAGAGGATTGTATAAAGTTGGTGGTTTACGAGTCCTAAAAATAGCTTACGCTACAATAAATTTATATGTCTAATATTTTATCCTATATCTTATTTTTTATTGAACTAATCCCTAAATCGGGCTTTTCATCGTTACAAAACTAAGTCAATTAGCTATAATTTCAAACATATTTAATTAACAATTGTGCCTTTTAATAAGAACTCAATGTTTATAGGGGTTTCAAGTGGGTTGTGTTTGGGTTGTGAATTGTATAAAAACCAACACTTAAAAGAACTCAAAACAAAAAACAAACACCTATATACCAACCACTTAAACCTAAATACCAAAAACCCAACCCAAGGTTTTATTTCTCAATAAATAAAACGAATTTCTCATAGTATTTGTATTCAATTACTACAATTTGACACCATTTTTCACAAAAAACAAGATCATTACAAGAGCTTTTTACTACTCGAAAATAATTGAATTATTTTTCCTAACAAACATAGGGGTTACAAGTGGGTTGTGCTCGATTTCACAACCCAACACAACCCAAAAAATCGAAATACTTTACTTCTATTTGTACCGAATCTTAAAACCAAATGTCTTATGAATATTTCAGTTGTAACGCAGGAAGATCTGCTAGAAATTAAAGAGTCAATAATTGAATCTTTACAAACCATGTTAAAAGAACATCTAGACAACCACAATCAAGTCCCGGATATCGAACTACTAAAATCACATCAAGTGCAACGCATGTTAGGCATCTCTCCTGGTACTCTTCAAAACTTACGTGTGAACGGTGTTATACCTTTCTCAAAAGTTGGAGGTGTCATCTTCTATGACAAACAGGATATCCTCAATATAATCGAGGATAACAAGCAAAATGTGTAAACATGCAAGAGGTAAATTACATTCACCACATGGAAAATACGATGGTCAAATTCGGAAATGATCAGCGTATTTCTCCATGGCATATAAGCCTGTATATGTCTCTATTTCATATATGGAACAGCACTCGATTTAAAGC
>Ga0307966_1000369_pt1 | contig 37312 bp, 29 predicted proteins | sample OrgLakmetagen646_FD_203141 | JGI IMG/M metagenome (GOLD analysis project Ga0307966, IMG submission 203141) | Saline water microbial communities from Organic Lake, Antarctica - #646 | ecosystem: Environmental > Aquatic > Non-marine Saline and Alkaline > Saline | place: Antarctica: Organic Lake... | reverse complement strand
TGCTCTGAAACTCTACTGTTACCCTGTTGCTGTTTCCCGGCTCGCTTACAAGCGCGCGCCCGCTTCCCGTCATTGTCTGTAATTCATCAGAGTAGTCAGGCATCAAGGATACCAGTGAATCTGCGGTTATAGCAGCGGGAGACAGGTTTTCGTACTCAAGAGCAGCCCGTGGACCGGCACATCCGTACGCAAAGAAAGCAACAAGTATAAGAAGTACTGGCAGCGATATTTTAGGAAAACGGTTCACGACTGAGCGGATTCAATTCGTTCTTTGAGGTACTCTCTGTTTGAGTCATTTTCAAGCGCTTTGTTCCACCAAATCACGGCGTCCTCCATATTTCCAAGCGCCTCAAAAACATCTCCCAGGTGCTCAAACACTTCAGGGCCGGCATCTCCGGTGTCTACAGAACGCTGAATATACGTTCTTGCCTCCTCGTATTCACCACGCTTAAAATGGACCCACCCGATCGTATCGAGGTAAGCTGAATTTTCCGGCATAAAGGAGACCGCACGTTCCGCCAACTGAAGAGCGTAGCCAAGCTCTTCGCCAAGGTTCGAAAGGTTGTAGGCGTAGTTGTTCATTGCGTTATGGTTTTCAGAATCGAGCTGAAGTGCCCGGTCGTACGACCGCCTCGCATCTTCCCAGCGGTCGAGATCCGACTGAACGTCAGCCAGTGTACTTTGAATAATCGATCTGAAATTCCGGTTTGCCGGTGCATATGAAGCGGATTCAAGCCAATTCAGCGCTTCTTCCGGCCGATCGGTCAGCATGTATGAGGCTCCTGTAAAAAACTGTACAAACGCGTCATCTGACGCATACGAATTTGCAGAATCTGAAATTGCGATCACGTCATCATACCGCTCCATCTGGAACAGGATCTGTGACCGTTGTATCCATGCCTCAGGCTGTTCGGGCATGACACGATTAGCCTGTTTCAGTTTTTCTAACGCTGACTCCATCTCCCCTTTTTGCAGCAAATATTCCGCGGCTAAAAGCTGTGCAGGACCGTAATCAGGCTCGTTTTCACTAAAAGCCATCAGTACATCACCCGTTTGCCGGGCAAGCACATCTTCCGACGGCATATTCTGATACTGCGTGTAGATAAAGCGGACGAGTTCCAGCTTTTGAGATGGGTAGATCAACGGGTCCTGCAGCATAGAAACGAACACTTCGCCCAGGCGATCCCAGTCCGACTGATCAACATAAATTTCGGCCAGTAAAAGTAGTGTCTGAGGGTCTCTTGCGTTGCGCTCTTTTGCCTCATTTAGTATATCAAGTGCAAGCTCTTTCTCATCCAGTTCAATATAGAACTGACTAATGGAATGCAGTGTTGAGAGGTTTCCGGGATCAAGTTCCCGCATTAACTGAAGCTCAACCAAAGCAGAATCCCTCATCTGCAGAGCATTAAAATTCCGGAATTTTCTCAGATGAATCGCAAAATCGGCGCCACTCCGTTTCATGATTCTGTCATAAATAGCATTGGCTTCCAGGAGTTCACCATAGTTTACGTACGATTCAGCAAGCTGAAATAAAATGTCCGTGTCGTTGGGATGGTACTTAAGAGCCGTTTTATAGGCTTGAATGGTTGCATCATTACGCCCTGCCCGGCGGTAAATCTGAGCCAGTTTCAGGTGATACCACTTATTATCAGGATCCAGTTCAGCCGCAATTTTCCCATAATATGATGCATTCGTTAAATCTCTTGTTGCCAGGTAGGCGTCTGCAAGAGCAAAACTTACACCGCCGTGATCCGAAAGCTTTAAATGGGCATAGGTAAGTTTATCTAATGCATCTTCATACTCCTCATTTTCAAAAAGCATTACACCGTCAATGTATGCCCGCATCGCCTCCGCTTCATCTTTTGTCTGCGTGGCCGCGTCCTGAGCCGCTGCCGGCACTGAATACAATAGAGTCACAAGAGTCAGAGATGTCACCAGGAAAATAAATGATCGAATCATAAATACGTCAGTTATAAAATTTCATCTAATATACAATCTTTAGCAGTTGATCATGAATTGAATTCGAATTGGTAACTAAAGTGATGGGTTTGCCCAAAGAACGATCGCCAGCCTCTGATCATTTTACGGGTCCCCAGATTTAATCTTACGAAATGGCTTTCCTGAACTTGTTAATCCGCCTGAATGCGGTGATCATCCGTGAGCCGTACCAGCTAAACCATTCACCATCAACCATTAACACACGCGTATTTGGCAACACAGTTTCAATTTCTTCCCGGTGTTTCTCTTTAAACGGAAAGGGTTCACTGCTGAGCAAAATAAGGTCGGGTGATTTCGCTTGAAGATCCTTCAATGATATGGTGGGATAGCGGTTTTGATCACCATACACGTTCTTCAGGTTCCAGTGCGTCAGAACTGAATGTATGTACGTATCTCCGCCAACCGTCATCCACGGCTCCCGCCAGATTAAGTAGGCCACGGACTGTTGAGGCTCATCCGGTACACTGTCCATCTCAGCCCTTATTTTATTTATCATTCTTTCAGCCTCATCAGCAGCGCCACACCGCTCACCAATATCATAAATTGCCAGGAGGGCGTCTTCTATCGTATTAATGTCGGTAACCATCACATCCAGTGATACAGATAGTTCTTCAACATCTTCCCTCCGGTTCTCCTCTCGATTTGTAATGACCAGGTCAGGTTTGATATCAAAAATTTTATCCAGATTCGGATTCTTGGTTCCGCCCACGATCGGCACGTTTTGAACCTTCTCTTTCGGATGAATACAAAACCGGGTTCTGCCCGATATCCGGTCACCAAGGCCAAGATCAATCAGCAGCTCCGTTAACGAGGGGACAAGAGATATAATAGAGTCTGGATAGCTCATGGGAATATTATAGTCGAAAATTGGGGGGCGCCAGCATTTCTTTGGCTTGATTTGAACCTAATTTTAGGTAAAGCTTAAAAACCTGAGTTCGATTCATAATATGTTAATTTAGGCCTCTAAAAGGGCGTCATCCCGCGCTCCCCCAACGGGATCCCTTCGGGAGATGCGGGATCTCCCATCGATATAAAGGCAGGAGATGCCACGCCTTGGCGTGGCATGACGGTATTGAAAGTGAAATATTTTAACAAACGCCCTTTTTGGACAGCCCCATGTATTTATTTGATATTTTAGAATCGAACTCAGCTTAAAAGTAACAGAGTCTTAACTCTATTAAAAATGGTCCCCTGACCTCATCCGCTTACCCATACCTGAATATAACTCCCGTTTTCAACTTTATTGATGATGCTGTTTTTAATTTATAGAACGGCTTGGTACATTTTTTCAATCTATTAATGCATATATAAGTCTGTCGAATGAACCATTTCAAAGTCAAGCTCTCCCTGATTTTCAACTATATCATTTTCGCTATTCTCCTGAACAGCGTGGGAGTGGTTATCCTCCAGTTGATAAACGATTTTGGTGTCAACCCTGAGTCAGCCAGTGTTCTGGAGGCGTATAAAGATCTTTCAATTGCGGTTGCCTCGTTTTTACTTGCTGCATATATCCCGAAATTTGGGTACAAACGCTCAATGATTGCGGGCCTTGTGGTTGTCACAGCGGGCAGTATATTCATGGCTCTTTATGGGAGCTTTCTCATGTCGCAGATTCTCTACGCAATGGTGGGCGTTAGTTTTGCTCTCATCAAGGTCTCTGCATATTCCACCGTCAGCTTGATTACAGAAGACTCCAGCGATCACGCCAGTTTTATGAGCACGCTGGAAGGTTTTTTCATGGTGGGAGTTCTCGGCGGATTCTGGCTGTTTGGCTATATGATTGACATATCCGGTGAATACGGGTCAATCACGTGGCTGAGCACCTACTGGATTATCGCCGCAATTGGCGGAATGGCTGTCATTCTTCTTGCGACCACTGATATCGATGAGTCATCTGTAAAAGAGAATAAGAGCACTCCGGGTGAAGATTTTATTGAAATGGTCAAGCTTGTGAAATATCCGCTTGTGATTTTTTTCGTTCTGGGGGCGTTCTTCTACGTTTATATCGAGCAGGCCATAAATACCTGGCTCCCCACATTTAACTACCAAATTTTGCAGCTCCCTGATAACATCAGCGTTCAGATCTCCAGTATTTATGCCGGTGCTCTTGCCGCCGGCCGCCTGATGGGTGGATGGATTATGAAGCGGGTGAACTGGTATGTTGTCCTTCAGACATGTATCGTCATTGCCGCCGTACTGGTTCTGCTGGTGCTTCCACTCACCGCAGGTGTTGAACCCGGCTCCGTCACCGGCTGGGGAACCGTACCCATTGCCGCCTATCTGTTTCCTGCAATCGGCCTGTTCCTTGCACCTATCTACCCCACCCTAAGCTCTTCAATTTTAAGTGCACTGCCCAAAAACAGACAGAGCGGCATGACCGGACTTATCGTAATATTCTCCGCACTTGGCGGAACAAGCGGCTCAATCATTACCGGTTTTCTGTTCGGACAGATGGATGGACAAGTTGCCTTCTACTTTACGCTGGTGCCTCTGGTCTTTCTCTTTTTAATTCTGATTGTCTATAAACGCCAACGCGATTCCTTTAAGGTAAAAAGTTAATCACTTCAACACGTTGCTATGACTTCAGATAAACATTCAGATTTTACTCAGATTCAGACGTCGGGCGAGCTATTCAGAGCTGTTCAAAAAAGCCGGATATTTCCCGACTCGAAGCAGTTTGTAGACATGATCCCCACGGATGATCCGGAAGAGATTTTGACAATATGGAATGAGCAGAAAGATAGTCCGGGATTTGACCTGAAATCTTTTATCTCCCAACAGTTCAAGCTTCCGGATGTGCCAGGCGAAACGGTAGATATTGACCAGAAAGAGAACAGCCGCGAACATATTCAGGAGCTATGGCCCATGCTATTCAGGACGGCCGATGATACATCCCAAAAATTCTCATCCCTCATTCCGCTGCCACATCCGTATGTAGTCCCTGGCGGACGATTTCGTGAAATTTATTATTGGGACAGCTACTTCACTGCCCGCGGGCTTATTGCCGACGGCCATAAAGATATGGCGCTAAATATGGCGAGGAACTTCCGGCATATGGTTGAAACATGCGGCCATATCCCCAACGGAAACAGAGTTTATTATCTGAGCCGATCTCAGCCGCCATTTTTTATTCCTATGATTGCGCTACTTACCGGGGAGTTCGGTGAAACCCTCATATCTGAATTTTATGACGCTGCCGTTCTGGAGTATCAATTTTGGATGGATCAAACAGGTGAGCCAAACAGGCGGTGCGTAACGATTTGCGATCAAGAAGAGAACCGTCATACTTTAAACCGATACTGGGATGATAATCCCTCACCCCGTGAAGAATCATGGATTGAGGATGTCAAAGAGTATGAGCAGTCCGGAGCTGAAGATAAAGCATTATTTTACCGCAACATTCGTGCGGCCTGTGAGTCCGGCTGGGATTTCAGCAGCCGCTGGTTGTCTGATGGACAATCACTATCAAAAATTGAAACCACAAATATTTTGCCGATTGACCTGAATACGCTGCTTTGGTTTGCCGAGAGCCGGCTTGCAGACTGGAGTAAAAAACAAGGACTGCCGTCTGAAACTGATCGATACAGATCACTTGCCGACCAGCGTAAAGCATCCATCAACCAGCTGATGTGGGATTCTGAACGTGAGTTTTATTTCGACTATCACATCAACAGCAATAAACCTACAAACTGCCTGTCACTTGCTGCAGTCTATCCTCTCTATTTCAAAATGGCCGATCAGAACCAGGCCGCATTCGTCGCCCAAACACTTAAAGATCACTTCCTGAAAGATGGCGGCCTTATCACAACAACGACTAAAACCGGTCAGCAATGGGATGCTCCCAATGGATGGGCTCCGCTGCAGTGGATGGCAGTTGCCGGTCTCAAAAACTACGGGTTTGACACTTTAGCCGATGATATTCGCCAAAGATGGCTGGATTTGAATGAACGGGTCTACAAAGAAACCGGGAAGATGGTTGAGAAATACAATGTATCAGATACTCAGAAAAAGGGCGGCGGCGGCGAATACCCGCTGCAGGATGGATTTGGCTGGACAAACGGCGTGTTTAGTGCACTCTCTGATCTGTAAATCGTCATCAGACCTGCCAATGAACCTGTCATCTGCATACAAATATCGTCACGAAAACTGCTTGAGTACACCATTTGCCTGCGATATGTAGTGCCCTCCAAACAAATTTACGTGCACCAGCAGCGGGTATAGATTGTAGATCGGCACGCGTTCATCAAACCCGTGCTCCAAAGGCATCACCGACTCATACCCCTTGTAAAACTCAGTAGAAAAGCCGCCGAACATTTTACTAAACGCAAGATCCATTTCGGGGTGACCATAATAGACCGCCGGATCTATCAGGACCGCGCACCCCTTTGAATCAAACATATAGTTGCCGCTCCAAAAATCCCCGTGAACCAGTGACGGATCTGTTCCGGGCAACAGCTCATCAAGTTTTGATGAAATCCGCGTCCATGCTTTGAGTGCAGTTTGATCCATTTTACCCGAATCAACGGCCATCTTCAACTGGGGATTGATGCGCTCGTCGCTAAAAAATGATTCCCAGTCAGATTGTCTTTGATTGCTCTGCGGCAGGCTTCCGATATAGTTATCACTGATGAGTCCGAATTCGTCCGCTTTTGTTTGATGGAGCCGCGCAAACTCCGAACCAAACTCAGTTGAATTCCCCGATCTTCCGGACTCTATATATTCCATCACCAGGAAGCCGGGGTGTCCGTTACCGGGTTTCTCCAGGGCAACGACGTTCGGAATACGAAGATTCATCTGTGCAGATTTGAGCAGCTTCAGCCCGTCCGCTTCTTTCTCAAAAAAGTCTATTGGCGCATCGGGGTTCCATTTTAAAAACAGATCTCCCCGGTTGGTTTTGATATGGTGCGCGCTGTTAATACTTCCGCCGGAAAGAGACGACTCACCGGTAACAGTTATATTATGCGCCTCTTTCAGGCGATCTTTTACAGATTGTGGTAGTGACATAATTCAGACTCCGGCTCATTTTCGCTATTCTGTCGGGATTCTCTGATCGCATGGCACTTTTATTCTCAGCGTGCAACCCTCTCCTCCAGCTCATCAAGTAGCGTCTCGCAACTTCTCTTCACGATATCGAACACATTTTCAAACCCATCGATCCCACCATAATAGGGATCAGGCACCTCCCCATCACCCGGCACAGAATCATATTCACGCAAAAGGATGATCTTATCCTCAAAACTCTTTGCGGCGTCCATCGCTTTAATATTACTCAGATTTTCGTGATCCATAGCCACAATCAAATCAAACTCCTGAAGGTCGTCAGACTCAAAACGGCGAGCCCGGGAGCGCAGTTCTATTCCGTGCTCATTTGCTGTTTTTCGGCTCCTGCTATTTGCCTTCTCTCCAATATGATAAGCAGATGTTCCGGCAGATTCGATATAAAAATAAGATTGCAGGTCTCTTTCATTCACAAGATGCTGGAACACACCTTCAGCCGTAGGGCTTCTGCAAATATTACCAAGACACACAAAAACAATCTTAAAAGGGGATTCTTTCGTAATAAGAGTCATATAACAGAGTTTATAAAATTTAAGCGTATAAACATTTATGCTGATAATAAAATAAAATGTGCATCTATTGACGTAATCGTGCGTAGCAATTGCTTTAACAAAATCACGAAAAGATTAAAGGAAACTTATGCTACTAACCTAAGCACATGAAATTGTTGGTTTTGTCACTAATAGTCAAACCTGAAATAAACTCACGACAGAGTCTGGGTTTCAGCATTTACAATTAACGCCATGTTAATTATTATCAACTGCTTATAACTCATATTTAGTTCCTTATCTGTCCATGAATTCACACCATAATTTTGACAATTATGAGGCAATTGCGAAAAAAACTACGACTAAAGAAATAAATATTTTTTAATATTAGTATATTTTAATAGTTTGATTCACTCAAGAAAAGACCTATGGAAAAAAATAAAAGAAGCAAAGGGAACGTATTCATTGTGGAAGACGACATGTTACTCTCGCTTGTAGAGGAGCGTCTGCTCATGAAACTTGGATATACAGTAATCGGAAAAGCTGTATCAGGGGAAGATGCCGTACCAAACATCAAAACTGCCAAGCCTGATGTAATCCTTATGGACATCTCGCTGAGTGGTGAAATGGACGGAATAGATACCATGACAGAGGTTCGCAATTTTTCATCTGTGCCCGTGATTTACTTATCAGGAAATTCTGACCAGCTGAATCTCGAACGAGCGAAAAAGACACGTTATGTCGATTATCTTGTGAAGCCAATCACCGAGCATGATCTCATTGATCCCTTAATGAAAGCTATGAAAGCGGGGCATAAAGGCAGGGTTTCAAACCGGTCCATCAATCACGTGGGTAACTAGCGTACGACCTATCTGCTGACCTTCGAGAATCTTCTCTATTTCTGAAGGAAGATTGCCTGGCATGCTCTCATGGCAGAGTTTCTCAAGATCATATGGTTTCCAGTCACCAGCCAGGTTTTTCCATATTTCAATCCTGTCACTCATCAGACAACTCCCGGAGTCAATCCCCATCAGCGAGAGTCCGCGAAGTATAAACGGGTAGATACTCGTCTCCAGCCTGCCTCCAAGAATGTTCCCACAGCACGCTACAACGCCATTATGTGCAGTCTGTCTAATAACGGCATCAAGCATTCCTCCACCCACGGTATCAATAGACGCGACCCAGCGGGCAGAGTGCATCGGAGCGCTGGAAATCTCTGTCACCGACTCGCGTCTGAGAATCTCATAAGCTCCCAACGACTTCAAAAATGATTCCTGTTCCTCTTTTCCCGTCACGGCTGCAACCCGGTACCCAATACGCGACAGAATTGCAACGGCCAGCGATCCTACACCGCCTGTCGCGCCTGTAACAAGCACTGACTTGTCACCAGGTTCAATTCCCTCATCCACGATTTTTTTTACGCCGTAGGCTGCTGTAAAACCTGCCGTTCCCAAAATCATACTGTCCCTTAGTGATAGCGTCCCGGGAAGCGGAACAATCCAGTCTCCCGGCACAGACACATATTCACCAAAACCGCCGGGCGTATTCTGCCCCAGATCGTAACCTGTCACAAGAACCTTTTCGCCGGGTTTATACCGGTGGTCACTGCTCCACTCTACAACTCCCGCAGCATCTATTCCCGGCGTGTGCGGATACGATTTTGTTACTCCGGAATTGCCCCTCGCCGAGAGGCCATCTTTATAGTTGAGTGATGAGTAGTGAACTCTTATCAGCACATCATGGTCCGGAAGGCTGGATGTTTGAAGCGTTTTCATAACCAGCTCCATCTCTCCGTTACCCTTCTTATCAGCAACCAGTGCATTGTACTCAATTTCCGGTCTCATATGATCAGTTTTTTTGAATGATGTTGATGTGTTATCGATACATCTTCTCGGTGAAAGAGGTATTTACGATAGGATCTACAAGAATTATTGTAGGTGTGAGGCTTAGCAAAAGTCCTCCCGACCTTCGAGGTGCTCAATTTTTGAACGCGAAGCGAAATCTCCAAACCCTGAAAGAAGCCTGGCTTAAAAAACATCATTAAGATACCGCATCGGAGTGCAATATGACGATTAAAACGTATGATCCACCCGTGCCACGTCAATACTCAAATACCGGGAGACTTGTCAGATTTTACCGATCTATTCGTTTGTTTAAACTTATAGCTGCTAAAACCTGAGAGATCTTTAATGACAGATCACGATTGACTAAATACTAGCTTACCGGTTGAATTTAAAAATACCTCCCGGGCTATCTCAAAAAAAGTTTTTTCAGCAGGTAGAGTTTTTTTCCAAACGGCGGGTATCGGAATGAGGGATCAGGCCAGATAGAACGCCGCATCACAGCGTGCGGTCTTGTAAAGCATTCAAAACTGTATTTGCCATGATACTGCCCCATGCCGCTGGCACCCGACCCACCGAACGGCAGATAAGGATTGACAATATGCATAACCACGTCGTTCACGCATGTTCCCCCGTGAGGCAGATTATCGATTAACGCATCGGTAAACTCATCGTCTTCTGAAAAGATATATAGCGCCAGTGGAGACGGGAGGGTACGCAACAGCTCAAGAGGTGTTTTTTGATCACCATACGTCATGACCGGCAGTATCGGTCCGAAAATTTCCTCTTTCATAATGGGGTGCTCCCAATCCACGCCATCCACTATAGTCGGCTCGATGTAACGTTCAGCTTCGTCAGCATCTCCGCCATGAATGAAATGAGCGTCAGTCATCAGGTTCGACAATCTTTCGAAGTGGCTGCTATTGATAATCCGCCCATAATCTTTCGATTCCTTAGGTTTCTTGCCGTAGAACTTCCTGATCGCTTTTTTCAAATGTTTGATCAATTCATCCTTTTCCTGGCGGTGAACCAAAACAAAATCCGGCGCAATGCATGTTTGTCCTGCGTTCATGAATTTCCCCCAGGCGATTCGGCTTGCCGCTGTTTTTATATCGGCATCTTTATGCACAACAGCCGGACTTTTACCCCCAAGTTCGAGCGTAACAGGCGTCAGTGTTTTTGCTGCTTTCTCCATCACGATCTTTCCGACCCGCGAACTGCCTGTAAAAAAGATTTTATCAAATGATAGATCGAGCAGCTGCTGGTTGACATCCACCCCTCCCTCTACCACATGAATATACGAGCGATCGAAGGTCTCGCCAATCATACGCCGGATGAGTGACGACGTGGCCGGGGCAAGCTCTGACGGCTTCAATATTGCGCAGTTACCACCAGATATAGCCCCCACAAGAGGGAGAAGAAGCAGGTTCACGGGATAATTCCACGCCCCGATAATCAGACTCACACCAAACGGCATTCGCCTGACTTCATTTTTTGAGGGGAGTGAAATCATATTCGCCCACGCTTTTTCCGGCTTTGCCCAGGAATCCAGCTTTTTAAGGTGCAGGTCAATCTCTTCCAGAATCGTAATAATCTCAGCGCTAACCACCTCCATTTCCGGTTTATGCAGATCCCGGCCTACCGCTTCACTAAGCTCTTCCTGGTGAATCACCAGCATCGCCCTCAGCTTCTCAAGATTTTTCTTCCTGAAAGATACGCTTCTCGTGTTCCCGGCTCCAAAAAATGTGTGCTGATCGCGGATTAAGTCTTCATAGTTCATTCTACTCCTTTCCTTTGTCTCTTCCTGTAAACGATTCCATCGACCGGTAAACGCCGAGCAGATTTCCTGCCACCCAATCGAACGCCGACTCCGGCAGAACAGATTTGATAAAGGGTACGAACCGAATCATAAACGGAGCTTCGATTTTACTCTTTTTTCTGCTCACCCCTTGTATCATCAGATCTACTATCTGATCTGTTTCGAGTAGCGGAACGAGAACCGGAGGCTTTACCCCATCAAACATTCCTGTTTTTATGTAGCTCGGTATCACAGCCGTTACACTAATTCCCGTATTGAGTTTTTCCATTTCAAGTCGCAGCGATTCAGACCACCCGATCACCGCCCACTTACTGGCTGCATACACGCTCATGCGGGGATTTCCAATATATCCTGACGCAGAGGCCAGATTTACAACATGACCCGATCCGCGCTCAATCATCGCTTCCAGAAATGCGTGAACCACCCACATGCTTCCTGTTGTATTGATATCCATCGTCCGCCGTATATCATCCATGCTGTGTTCATGAAACATTTTACCAACTACGATACCTGCACAGTTGAGAATTACATCAGGCAAAATACCGCTGTCAGTCAGTTTTATGGCGTGATCTGACACAGACTCTTTTGAGGAGACATCCACTCCGTGCGAAATAACCTCACACCGATCACCGATTCCGGCAGCAACTTCATCGAGTACCTCGGGATTTCGGTCCCATAAGACAAGTCTGCTTACACCTTTTGTGGCAATCGTCTCGGCAAAACGCCTCCCGATTCCACTTGCCGCCCCGGTAATGAGAATAGTTTTATTTTTAAAATAGATGCTCATATGAACTACATTTCAGAACAGTTTACAGAGTAATATATTTAAAAGATAAGAGATTTGTACGTATTGAGTTTATGACTCGTTTAATAACCGATGCAACATCGGCAGTTCGGTGATTGAATCTGAATGCTCTCCCAAAAAGATCATATATTCATCGTATCAAAAATCAATAAATCCATCTCCATATGACCCGTTACCTGTCCGTTTACGCCATCACCTTTTTTTAGCTATTTCAGGCTGCACAAGTACTACTACGCCTGAACAGGCCGAATCTGGCATCACCGGCGAATCACTGTTGTCGCATATAGAAGTGATCTCTTCCGATGATTTTGAAGGACGCGCCCCCGCATCTGCCGGAGAAGACCTCACTGTTGACTACATTGTGGAACAGCTCCAGGAGATGGAAATTTCACCAGGAATGCCCGATGGATCGTATATCCAGGAATTTCCGCTTCTGGGCCAGCAAGTGGATAGAGCGACCGCCTCCTTTACTATCAAAAATGACGGACAGCAGGCGGAGGTGCTCGAATATACCGCTGATTTTATGGCTTGGCCAAGCAATGAAGCGGAGCAGGTGCAGATCCGCGACGCAGAGCTTCTGTATGTTGGGTATGGAATACAGGCACCGGAATTTAACTGGGACGACTACAAAGAGGCGGATGTGGCGGGTAAGATTTTGATCTTTAAAAATAGCGACCCTTCTCTCGATCCGGAAATATTTGAGGGTGATTCACGACTTTACTACGGCCGGTGGAGTTACAAGTTTGAGAAAGCAGCCGACATGGGAGCTCTTGGCGCCATCATTATTCACACAGCTTCAACAGCCGGATATCCATGGAATGTGGTGGCAAACAGCTGGGGCCGGGAGCGGTTCTCGCTGAAAAGCGGGACTGATAATAGCACACAGATGCCCGAATTTAGCAGCTGGTTTACCCAAAGCAGCAGTGAACAACTGTTTTCGCAAGCCGGTCTTGATCTGGATGAGATGCTGAACGCAGCTGATAATCGTGAGTTCACTCCTGTAGAACTGAACGGCGTAACGCTTGATGTGGATCTTACAGCTACATACAGCGACATGAGCTCACGCAACGTTATTGGAAAGATTGAGGGCAGTGATTCAGAGCTCAGCGATCAGCACGTGATCTTTTCCGCCCATTACGATCACCTCGGCATTACAACACCCGTTAACGGAGACTCCATTAATAATGGTGCATGGGACAATGCGGCGGGTGTGGCTGCCGTCCTTGAATCTGCCAACGCCCTTAAGAAAGTCGGGAACAGCCTTCGCCGGACAGTTCACTTTATGTTTGTGGGGGCCGAAGAGATGGGGCTGCTTGGATCACAATACTGGTCGCAAAACCCTACGGTATTGCCCGGTAAAGTATCGGCGAATTTCAATTTGGACGGGATGCAAATCTTTGGCGAAACAGAGGATTTAGTACTCATCGGGTACGGACGGAATTCACTTACAGATATATTCTCTGAATATGCGCAAGAAGCCGGGCGCACCATTGAACCCGATCCCCATCCCGCACAGGGCTATTTCTACAGATCAGATCATTTTTCGTTTGCCAGGGTTGGAATTCCCGCGATCTTCCCAAATCCCGGGCGGGAGTTTATCAATAAACCGGACAACTATATCGCCACTGTCGACAGCGTGACCGATGCTAACTATCACGCAGTATCAGATGAAATCAACAGCTATTGGGATATGGATGGCATGACGAAAGATACACGCCTCGTATTCCGCGTGGCCTATGATGTAATCAACCGTGACAGCATGATGGAATGGGAAGCCGGAGACGAGTTTGAAGCAATTCGTAATGAGATGATTGAGAACGCAGAGTAGAAACTACATTCAGAGTTCATATAGACGGAGTAGCTTTTAGCTCTTTAAAAAATCTGAGTTATTAGTAAAAATAATACGCTTCGTTTCATCTCGATATGCCTTAATATTTTAAATAAACACTCTCGTATGAGTCACTCACAATTTCCATATTCCCGTCCGCGGCGTCTCAGGGCATCAGCCAACATCAGGCGGATGGTTGAAGAGAATCATTTATCAGCCAGCGATTTTATCGCTCCGCTTTTTGTGATGGAAGGAACAGGCGTAAAAGAGGAGATCGCCTCTATGCCGGACTACTATCGGTTTACGCTCGATCTGCTGATGGACGAAGTTCGGAAAATTGAGGATCTGGGCATCCCATCGGTGCTCTTGTTCGCGAAAGTGCCCGATGAAAAGAAGGATAATAAAGGGACCGAAGCGCTTAACCCTGACGGCCTGATGCAAAAAGCTGTTCGCGCGATCAAAGACGAATGCCCTAACCTGGTTGTAATGACCGATGTGGCCATGGATCCCTACAGCAGCTACGGCCATGACGGTATTGTTGATAACGGACAGATTTTAAATGACGAAAGTGCCGACCTGCTTGCCAAAATGGCGGTAAGTCATGCAGATGCAGGCGCCGATTTTGTGGCACCCTCAGATATGATGGACGGACGAATTTTAATGATGCGGGAAGCACTCGAAGAGATGGGCCACGCAAATACGGGCATTATGGCATACAGCGCCAAATATGCTTCCAGCTACTACGGCCCGTTCAGAGACGCACTCGATTCAGCCCCGGGTTTCGGAGATAAAAAAACATACCAGATGAATCCAGCAAACAGCCTGGAAGCCGTAAAAGAGGCCATTACTGATGAACAGGAAGGCGCCGACATCGTGATGGTAAAACCGGGCCTGCCCTATCTCGATATTGTCAGAGCTGTAAAAGAGTCGGTTCACGTGCCGGTATCAGTTTACAATGTATCCGGTGAATACTCGATGATAAAAGCGGCTGCTCAAAACGGGTGGCTGAATGAAGAAGAGGCAATGATGGAGGCGCTGATTGCGTTTAAAAGAGCGGGTGCTGACCTTATTGCAACTTACTTCGCAAAAGACGCGGCACGATTATTGTAATTATTCACTTTTTGCCGTTCTTCAGCTAAATGGCAGAACGGGCAGCATCAAACCAGCAGATTAACGACATATTACCAATGAAAAGAGTAGCACTATTTTTAGGCACCAACCTCGCTATAATTGTTGTAGCAAGTATCACCCTCTCCCTTTTGGGAGTTGGATCTTTCCTGGATGAAACAGGAACTAACCTGAACCTTCAGGCACTGCTGATTTTCTGTTTTGTATTCGGCATGCTTGGTTCCGGGATTTCACTGCTTCTTTCTAAAAAAATTGCCAAGTGGACTACCAACCTCGAACTTATCGAGGAGCCGCGTAACGAGCAGGAAAAGTGGCTGGTACGAACCATCGAAGAGCAAGCGCGTGAGGCGGGCATCGGGATGCCTGAAGTAGGTATTTTCCCTGCACAGCAAGCCAATGCATTTGCAACAGGTGCCAATCGAAACAAAGCCCTGGTTGCGGTTAGCCAGGGAATGCTGCAGCGCTTTGATCGCGAAGAGATCAAAGCGGTTTTGGGTCACGAGGTTGGGCACGTTGCAAACGGCGATATGATTACGCTTGCCCTTATTCAGGGAGTGATAAACACATTTGTGATGTTCCTTGCACGCATCATCGGATTTGCAGTTGATCGCGTGATTCTGAAAAATGAACAGGGACTCGGTATAGGATATTTCATCACCACCATTGCAGCTGAAATTGTCCTGGCTATACTCGCATCAACTATTGTCTTCTGGTTCTCCAGACGACGCGAGTTCCATGCGGATGCTGCCGGCGCACGGCTTGGCTCGCGAAACGGAATGATTGCGGCACTTCAGCGATTACAGAAAGAGACAGACGTCCCTAATCAGCTGCCGGACGGTATGCAGGCGTTTGGAATTACCAGCGGGAAGAAAAAAGGGTTCAAAGCTCTATTTACAACCCACCCTCCTCTGGAACAGCGAATTGAAGCGCTCAGAAATATGACGGATTAAATAATTAGAAATTAGTCCTGAGTCGTGAGTCGTGAGATGTATTCTCAACTCTCGACTCAGGACTCAATACTCACAACTATCTCCCTTATGCTGCTAAAAAGCGAATACCTTTACGAGAGAGCAAAAAAATTCATTCCGGGCGGAGTTAACTCTCCTGCCAGGGCGTTCAAATCTGTCGGTGGTGTTCCGGTCTTTTTCAAAAAGGCGAAAGGATCTATCATCACAGATGAAGACGGCAATACATATATTGATTATGTGGGATCCTGGGGACCGATGATTCTGGGCCATGCCTACCCGCCTGTAGTGAAGGCCGTGCAAGATGCATCGTTTAACTCCACCTCCTTCGGCGCTCCTACCGTTGCCGAAATTGAGATGGCCGAGCTGGTACAGCAGATGGTTCCCAATGTGAACAAAGTTCGCATGGTAAATTCCGGTACCGAAGCGTGTATGAGTGCCGTTCGGGTAGCGCGCGGCTACACGGGCAGAGATAAAATTATAAAATTTGAAGGCAACTATCACGGCCATGCCGACTCCTTCCTTATCAAGGCCGGCAGCGGCGCTCTGACCCTTGGAAAACCCAGCAGCCCGGGAGTTACTAAGGGAACAGCAAAGGATACGCTCAATGCCGACTACAATGATCTTGAAAGTGTAGAGAAGCTACTGGCTAAGAATAAAGGTGAGGTCGCCGCAATTATCCTTGAACCGGTGGCTGGAAACATGGGGTGCATTCCCCCGCAGCCGGACTTTCTCGAAGGCCTCCGGAAACTGTGTGACGAACACGATGTTATCCTCATTTTTGATGAAGTCATGACCGGGTTCCGATTGTCCAGAGGCGGCGCACAGGAACGATACAACGTATGGGCCGATCTGGTGACATTTGGAAAAATTATCGGCGGCGGGCTTCCGGTTGGAGCCTACGGCGGCAAGCGAGAAATTATGGATGTCGTAGCCCCTGACGGACCCGTGTACCAGGCCGGAACGCTATCGGGAAATCCACTGGCCATGAGTGCCGGAAAAGCACTGCTTAGCGTCCTTGATAAGCATCCGGAATACTATGTTGAGCTCGAGGAGAAAGCAGAATACCTGAAAAAAGGAATGGCTGAAGTTCTGTCCAAGCACGGTATCGCATACCAAATGCATCAGGTGGGATCCATGCTGAGTATCTTTTTTACAGACCAGGCTGTTACTAACTTTGAAACAGCAAATACGACCGATCAGGAGTTCTTCCGAAATCTTTACCATCAACTGCTCAAACGCGGAATTTATCTCCCGCCATCACCATTCGAAAGCTGGTTTCTCTCCAAATCCCTCACATACGAGATGCTAGACAAAACTATTGTTGCACTGGATGAGTCACTTGATGAACTTTCTAAACAGGATTAGCAGCCTCTGTAATCCAGGATTTACCAAAATTTATTAAATGTAGAAGAGCCGGAGGTTTCAAGCCCTCTTCTGCTCATTATTCACTATAAGCGCTTTGCATAGAGTCTCCGCTTGTCAAAATGAATAAATGGATGTCCCGCCCCCACCTTTTGAAGCAAAGTAATAAAACACTAAGGCTACTACTTTCCGCCTTTCACTCCACCTGAAAAATTGTTATATACAACAAGGTTAACAGTGTTAAGTTGAGCCACGCAATGTTTGAAAGTGGTTTAAACACGATATAGATTTGCATCATATAAGGACTTTCATGTTAGCCAAAGTCTAAGAACGAACGTTTAAATACTGACTTTTAACCGGTCAGCTTAGAGATTTAAGTAACCCGAGGAAATAAATGACCAAATCAGACAAGGCCAAAATGAACGACGTTGTTTTTGTTGACGGCGGACGCACACCTTTTTTACGTGCCGGAACAGAATTTAAAAATCTGAACGCCTATGATCTTGGACGCCGGGCAATTGCGGGGCTGGTAAACAAAACAAAACTGGATGGCAAGCTGATTGACCGCGTCTACTTTGGTAATGTGATCCAGGATATCAATACCAGTAATGTATCGCGTGAAAGCTCTCTTGCGGCGGGCCTTCCTGGCACGATTCCGGCAACCACCGTCTCCATGGCGTGTATCTCTTCAAATATGGCGCTGACAATGGCAATGGATACCATTCAGACAGGTAACGCCCGGTCGGCCATTGTCGGCGGAACCGAGGTGATGAGTGATATTCCAATCCGCTTCCGTAAGAAATTTCGTCAGAAATTACTGGAGACACAGAAATATAAGACACCGGGTGACTATCTGAAGTTCTTCAAAAACCTGAAGCCATCCGATCTTCTGCCTGAAATTCCTTCTATCTCGGAGTTTTCCACCGGTGAAACGATGGGCCTGAGCTGTGATAAAATGGCTGCCAAATATGACATATCCCGCGAAGAGCAGGATGCCTATGCGCTGCGCTCTCACCTCAAAGCTGACCAGGGCAGGGAACATCTCGCCAGCGAGCTTTTTCCTGTCTCAATGAAAAACGGAGAGCAGATCGTAGATGAAGATAACGGCATTCGGGGTGACAGCACCCCCGGAAAGCTGGCGTCTTTGAGACTGGCCTTCATCAAACCGCATGGAACTGTGACCGCCGGAAATTCCTCATTCCTCACTGACGGGGCATCGGCCGGATTGGTTATGAACCGTGAATTTGCAATTGAGAACGGGTACAAACCAAAAGCCATTTTACGCTCCTACACGTACGTTGCCAAACGCCCCGGTGATGAGCTGCTGATTGGCCCTGCACTGGCTGTTCCCAAGGTTTTGGATGATATGAAGCTAAGCCTGAGTGACATTGATGTCTTCGAATTTCACGAGGCGTTTGCCGGTCAGATGCTCACAGTTCTGAAGGCATTGGCGAGCGATGATTTTGCCAAAGAGCGCCTCGGGCGGAAGAAAGCAGTTGGTAAGGTTCCGTACGACACGCTAAACAGCTGGGGCGGTTCACTTTCAATTGGCCACCCATTTGGCGCAACGGGCGTGCGTCTCGTCACAACTGCAGCTAATCGCCTGATCGTTGAGGGCGGAAAATACGCGCTGATCGCAGCATGCGCAGCCGGCGGACAGGGTCATGCTATGGTCATTGAAAAATTTGAAAGCTGATCTGAGATGCTTGATATACCCTCCTTTAAATGGGGAGTAACGGAAAAAAGTTAAATAAGACTAAAGACTATGGCCAAGAAAAAAAACATTCTTCAAACAGACATCATTGACGACATAGCAGTTGTCACTATCGATACGCCGGGCGAAAAGGTAAATAAGCTGGATGAAAAGCTTATTGAAGAGTTTTCTTCTTTCCTGGACGAACTGGAAGCTGATAAAACTCTCAAAGGGGCTGTCTTGCTTAGCGGCAAAGAGAATAATTTTATCGCCGGAGCAGATATTGAGATGTTCAAATCACGTGAAACAGCAGACGAGCTGGCTGAACTAAGCTGGACTGGTCACGATATACTTTTACGGGTTGAGAACTTCTCAAAACCTATCATCGCAGGCATTCACGGGTCCTGCATGGGGGGCGGAACTGAGCTTGCGCTTGCCTGCCATTACAGAATTGTATCTGATCACTCTGATACAAAAATCGGGCTACCAGAAGTAAAACTGGGTCTTCTGCCCGGGATGGGCGGCACACAGCGCCTCCCGCGTCTGATCGGTATTCAAAAAGCGCTTCCCTACCTCCTCACTGGTAAAAATATGTATTCACGACAGGCACGGAGAACCGGCTTTGCAGATGAAGTAGTGCACAGGCACGCGCTTCAGCTTGCCGGCATCAGTGCAATTGGAAAACTGGCTAATGGAACTGTGAAACATCCGGACAGGCGTTCACTGCAGGAAAAACTACTTGAAGGCAATCCACTGACCCGGAAAGTCATTTTCTCACAAGCCAGAAAAATGACTCAGGGGCAAACCAAAGGGAACTACCCTGCTCCGTTTAAAATAATTGATTCCGTAGAGTATGGGTATGCCAACGGCTTTGATAAAGGCCTCCGGAATGAATCAAGATTGTTCGGCGAGCTGGCCGTTACGCCTGAATCGCGGGCACTGGTACAGCTCTTTTTTGCTATGAATGAAGCGAAGAAAAACCCGCTTGAATCAAAGAAGAGAGAGATCACCAATATAGGTGTCCTGGGAGCGGGCCTGATGGGTTCCGGCATTGCGCAGGTGAGTATTGAGGATGGATTTCACGTCTGGCTGAAAGATCAAACCATAGAAAACGCCGCAAAAGGAGAAGCCACCATTGATAACGATCTGACACAAAAGGTTGAGAAAAAAATTCTCTCCCCATTTGAGAAAGATGCACGAATGAGCAGAATTCACCCTACTACCAGCTACGATAATTTTGATCAGGTCGACCTTGTAATTGAAGCTGTATTTGAGGACCTGGATTTGAAACAGTCAATCGTTGAAGAGATTGAAGCAAATAGTTCAAAAGAGACAATTTTTGCATCAAACACGTCTTCCCTGCCAATCAGCGCTATTGCGTCAAGAGCAGACCGTCCTGAGCTGATAGTGGGAATGCACTATTTTTCGCCCGTTCAGAAAATGCCGCTGCTGGAAATTATCAAAACTGAAAAGAGTGCAGACTGGGTGATAGCCACCGCCTATGACGTGGGACTTCGTCAGGGTAAAACTGTGATCGTTGTTAATGACGGCCCCGGGTTCTATACAACCCGTATACTTGCGCCTTTTATCAATGAAGCACTGCTGATGCTTGAGGAGGGCGCCGATATCGAACAGGTCGACAAAGCCATGAAGCAGTTCGGATTTCCTGTCGGACCGGTGGCACTACTTGATGAAGTGGGCATTGACGTGGGTGCGCATGTTGCCGGTGTACTGAGCGACACGTTCGAAGCACGCGGTGCAAAAACAAGCAATAAAGCTTCGGAGCTTTTGGAAGAAAGTTTCAAAGGGCGTAAAAACAACAAGGGGTTTTATCTCTACGGAAAGGGTAAAAAGAAAGAATTAAATAGTGATATCTACCGCTATTTCGGCGGGGAAAACCGTAAGGAATTTGAAGCCGTCGAAATTCAGCAGCGCCTGTCGCTGGTTATGGTTAACGAAGCTGTTCATTGCCTTCAGGAAAAGATCCTGATGAGTCCGTCTGACGGAGATCTTGGGGCTATTTTAGGCCTTGGTTTCCCGCCGTTTCTGGGCGGGCCGTTCCGCTATATCGATCGGGAAGGAGCCTCTGCTATTGTTAAAAGGCTGGAGATTCTGCAAACCGAACTGGGTGACCGATTCAAACCGGCCGACCTGCTGAAAGAACACGCAGAAAAAGATACTTCATTTTACAAAAAGTAAGTATTCTTTCCTTTTTGAAGATGCTGATAACTATCGCTGGTGTCCATCAGAGACATTAAATATTACTCGCTTTGTTAACGTGTTGTTTTAATGTCATAAGCCTATGCTATGTGGTATAGGATTCGTCTGAACCGGAGAAAGATTCACCTCGCCAGAACAGCCGGCAATCTGAGGGGTTTGCGTTGTAGTCCGGTTAAAATTATCCTATCTTTGAAGGCTGTTAAATAATTAAATTAAATCTGATTTTATGACATTTCTAAATGTGTTTTTTATGATGGGAGCTCCCGCAGGCGATGATGGTGCCCTGATCAATCTGCTATTCCTGGGTGCCCTGTTCTTTGTCTTCTACTTCTTCATCATCCGCCCTCAAAGCAAACGACAGAAGGAAGTGAAAAAGAAGGTTGAAGAGATGAAAAAAGGCGACAAAGTCGTAACCGGCGGCGGCCTGATCGGTACTGTGAACACTATTGATGAAGAAACTGTTTTATTGGAGATTGACAGTGGCGTTAAAGCCCGTTTTCAAAAAGGATCAATCACAGACGTAAATCCAGGTAAGAAATAATCACTTATCCTGGCGTGTTTTTTTAGTAACTATTTATTGAGCTCATGGCAAAGTCACCATTTCACTCCATTCCAGAAGCAATAGAGGATATTCGCAACGGTAAGATGATTATCGTTGTGGATGATGAAGACCGCGAAAACGAAGGTGACTTCCTGATGGCGGCCGATAAAGTGACTCCTGAGGCAGTCAACATCATGGTGAAACACGGCCGCGGACTTGTTTGTGTACCTATCACAAAAGATCGCGCGCGTGAGCTTGAGCTCGACTATATGGTGACTGAAGGAGCAGACCCGGACGAAGCGGCATTTACCATTTCTGTGGATCACAAGGAGCTGACAACAACCGGCATTTCTGCACCTGACCGGGCAAACACAATTAAAGAGCTGATAAACCCGGATGCAGATCCTTATGATTTTCGGCGACCGGGGCATATCTTCCCTCTTATTGGAGTAAATGGCGGTGTGTTACGCCGGGCTGGGCATACTGAAGCAGCTATCGATTTTGCCCGCCTTGCTGATTGCCAGCCGGCGGGAATTATCTGTGAGATCATGCATGATGACGGCGACATGGCCCGCCTTCCTGAACTGATTGAGCTTTCGAAAAAATTCGATATGAAGCTGGTAACGATCAAAGATCTGATCGCTTACCGCATGAAACACGAATCGCTCGTAAGCAATATCATGAGCGTTGAGATGCCTACCATTTACGGTGATTTCATGCTGCATGTATTTGAAGAGAAGCTTACTGGAGAGCACCACCTGGCATTTGCCAAAGGAGAGTGGAGCGAAGACGACCCTGTATTGGTTCGGGTACACTCTGCCAATCCACTGGCCGATATTTTTGGCAGCAAGCGAAGCGACAAGACGGCAATTCTCCAGCAAAGTCTGAGACTCGTGGATAAATCCAACCGCGGCGTTGTGCTATATATGGATCAAATGAGTAATGAGTACAGCATTCTTGACCAGATTACCGCTATGCGGCTACAGGAAGAAGGACTGAGCAAAAAAGAGATTAAAGCGAAACTGGGGGCAAAAATGGACTCCCGGGATTACGGTGTAGGCGCGCAAATTCTTCACAACCTGGGTATCCGAAAGCTGCGGTTACTTACCAACAATCCGGTAAAACGGGTTGGGCTAAAGAGTTTCGGACTCGAAATGGTGGAAGAAGTATCCATTCCACTTGATCATATCGATACGGATCATCCCGAAGAGAAACTGGATAAACCGCATTCAAAAGAGGGTTTTTTAAAAAGGCTGATGCTGGAGTAAGTAAACAGTTTTTTTGCTAAATATGAGAATAGTTACCAGCGATTACCGACTGGTTACATACCGGATGAGCGCGTTTGGTCTTCTGCGTCAACATCACTACCAGGAGCTGAACTCTGCTGACCGTCGGTTATAGACGACGCGGGGGTTGCTTCAGACGGCTTATCTGTTTCTGTTTCTAAACCTGATGGCACAGTGCCTACAGTCTCACCATCACCATCCGCCGCCTCTTCTTCATTCGGTTCAGGCATGATTTTTTTGTGAAAGAGAAGCATGGCAATAATGGAAGTGGTAATCGCAATGTCTGCCACATTAAATATGTAGGGAAATACCGCTGTATCACCTATCCTGAGATTGAAATGGATAAAATCAACAACGTGACCATCCAGCACACCGCCATATCCACCCACAATAGCCATAAAAATGCGGTCTGTAATATTACCTAAAGCCCCGCCCAATATGAGCCCCATACAAAAAAGGTACGCTAAATTAGCGTTTTCGATTGTAAAGAGGATGTAGGTTATGATTGCAATCGTCGCAACTATCGCAACGATGCTGATCATTGGCGTAGAGAGCCAGTCCATCCCCATAGCCATACCGGGATTTTTGGTAAAATTAAACGCAAGCCACCCTTCAATTACGTCTAAGCGATGTAATTCAGGGGTAGTTCGAACCAGCTGTTTGGAGATCTGATCCAATACCAGAATAACGGCTACCGGCAGGAACAGGGTCAGTAATTTTTTGTTTCGTAACGACAAAAGTGTTGGTTTATCTGCGTTTTAGTTTCGCATCGATACTGAGCTGAGTATGAGGCACGGCTTCAAGTCTGCCTTTGGCTATTTTCTTTCCTGTCACCTTACATACACCGTACGTTTTATTCTTTATGCGTACGAGGGCATCATCGAGGTAGCGAATGAATTTTTTAGTTCTGTTAAAGAGCATATAGGTTTTTTCACGCTCCTGTGCATCCGTTCCGGCATCCGCCATATGGAATGAATATGCAGACTCGTCGGATGAATTCTCCATACTTTCACGCAACGATGTTTGCAGTGCATTCAGTTCATTTTCAGCTTCATCACGCTTTTTGATGATAATCTGCTTAAAATATTCGAGATCTTCATCACTGTAAGGTGATATTCGTTCACTCGTCTTGGAATCTTTTGAAGAAGCCATAGGACAATCCTTTACATTAGTTATTTATCGTTCTCTGTATAGAAATCTCGCAATTTTCACCCTCTATGTCCCACAATTTTATGAAATCGGGTTCCTTAAGGGTCTCACTTTGTATAGTTTCTGCGAGAGTTTCAGTTTTAATAGTTTCAAGTCGTTCTTTAATAGCTTCATCGAGATGATCTGAGCCATCATATCCAATAATAATACGGTCAGTTACCTCATAATCCGCTTCTTTACGCATATTCTGCACGCGATTCATAAATTCACGTGTAATTCCTTCCCGCAGCAGCTCGTCAGATATTTCAGTATCGAGCGCCACCGTAATTCCGTCTTGTGTTTCCACAGACCAACCTTCCAGACCTGTGCGCTGAATTTCAAGTTCGTCACTGCTTATCAGAATGTTAGAGCCATCATCCAGCGTCAGCGTTATCGAACCTGAAGTCTCAAAATCGTTTATTTGCTGCTTCGTCATATTCCTGATGATCGCAGCCACAGCTTTCATCTTGCCGCCAAGTCGCTTACCCAGTTTAGGGAAATTCGGTTTTGCGGCTTTATCCACAATATTGGAATCATCGTCGACAAACTGGATATCCTTAACATTAACTTCATCTAAAATGATATCCTTGACAGCTTCAACAATTGCCCGGTTCTCCTCATCCATCGGAATTATAATCCGTGAAAGTGGCTGCCGGACGTTGATATCGATTTGATTTCTCATCCGAAGTACAACTGTGCTGACTGTACGCGCTACGTCCATGCGAAGTTCCAGCTGCTTATCAATCGCGGTCTCTTCAACCGTAGGATAAAACGACAGGTGAACTGAAATTTCATCCTTAGCCGTCACCTGATTAAGCTGCCTGAAGAGCCATTCACCCATAAACGGTGCAATGGGGCTAATTATTTTCGCAAGGCTAACCAAACACTCATAAAGCGTCTGATAGGCAGCGGTTTTATTGATACTCTTACCCTCTTTCCAGAAACGGCGTCGGCTTCTTCGCACATACCAGTTACTCAGTTCTTCAACAAACTGTTCGATATCCCGCGCTGTACGTGTTGGTTCATATTCGTCCAGATGTTCATCAACCTGCTTAACGGTACTGTTGAGCCTGGAAATAATCCACCGGTCCATTTCGGTACGCTCAGATTTTGGAAGTGGTGATCCGGAGTATGTAAACCCATCGATATTCGCATACATCGCAAAGAAAGAGTAGGTATTTACAATGGTGTTGAAAAACTTGCGCTGAGTCTCTTTCAGTCCGTCTTCACTGAACTTCAGATTTTCCCAGGGGGATGAATTACTCATCATGTACCATCGAACCGTATCAGCGCCATATTTCTGGAGCATTTCGAACGGTTCCACGGTATTGCCTTTCGACTTACTCATTTTCTCGCCATTCTCATCAAGGACAAGCCCGTTGGAGACAACATTCTTATAGGCCGGCTTATCAAACAGCATGGTTCCAAGCGCGTGGAGAGTATAAAACCACCCACGTGTCTGGTCTACTCCTTCAGCAATAAAGTCGGCCGGGAAGTTTTCCTTAAATTTTTCTTTGTTTTCAAATGGGTAGTGCCACTGAGCCCACGGCATAGATCCTGAATCAAACCATACGTCCATAAGGTCAGGCACACGCCGCATGGTGCCGCCATCTGGCGCGTCCCATGTCAGTTCATCAATGTAGGGGCGATGGAGATCCATCTCTGCATCATCAGAAAGACCCGCTTTTTTCTTCAGCTCTTCCATACTCCCAATACACTCAACATACTCCGGATCTTTGTCGCTCATCCAGATAGGAAGTGGTGTCCCCCAGTAGCGCTGACGCGATACCGCCCAGTCCACATTATTTTCAAGCCATGTACCAAAACGACCGGTTCCTGTACTTTCAGGTTTCCAGTTTATCGTTTTGTTATAGTCCACCATCTTATCTTTTACATCGGTGGTTTTGATAAACCAGGACTCAACCGGGTAGCTCATCAGAGGCGTTCCTTTACGCCAGTCGAACGGATAGTTGTGAAGATAGGTCTCATGCTTGTACATCAGGCCTTTCTCTTTAATGGCCCTGCTGATCTCTTTATCAGCATCTTTGAACCATTGACCAGCAAAATCATCTACAACCTTTGTAAACCGGCCTTCTTCGTCAACCGGATTAAACATCGGAATGTCCCATTTCTGCCCCGTCGCATAGTCATCCGCGCCAAAGGCAGGGGCGGTATGCACAACGCCGGTACCATCTTCAGTGGTTACATAATCAGCTTCGACCACTCGCCATGCATCTTCTTTCTTAAACTCTTCCAGAGCATATTCAAACACCGGATTATATACCCAGCCTGTCAGATCGCTGCCTTTATACGAATCAACTATTTCATAATCCTGATCAATCGCATCATCCAGACACGCTTTGGCGAGAATCAAAAATTCTTCATTACCATCCTCTTGAATCCTGATTTTTACATATTCAAGATCAGGGTTTACGGCCAGCGCCATGTTGGATATAATTGTCCAGGGTGTCGTAGTCCAGGCCAGGAAATAGACATTATCGTCGGCATCCAGCGGAAATTTTACATAGATCGACGGATCCTGTGTCTCTTTATAGCCAAGACTGACCTCATGTGATGAAAGCACCGTACCGCTACCGGGTGAATACCACTGAATTTTATACCCTTTGTACACTAAATTCTTTTCGTACAGCTGCTTAAATGCCCACCAAACCGACTCAATGTAGTCGTTTTCAAACGTCATGTATGGGTTTTCCAGATCTACCCAATACCCCATTCGGTTGGTCAGATCATCCCAGAGATGCTTGTACTTTAGTACGCTTTCCCTGCATTTGGCATTGTACTCTGCCATGCCGTAATCTTCGACCTGCGAGCGGCCTTCAAGCCCCAGCTCTTTCTCCACCTCAATTTCTACAGGCAGACCGTGAGTATCCCATCCGGCCTTTCGGTTGACCCGAAATCCTTTGAGTGTTTTGTACCGGCAGAACAGATCTTTTACCGTACGTGCCATCACATGATGGATGCCCGGCTTCCCGTTTGCGGTTGGAGGTCCCTCATAAAATGTAAAGGGAATGCCATCTGCACGCGAATCAAGGCTCTTCTTAAAGATCTCTTTTTCCGCCCACCAGTTTAAGATTTCAACTTCCGCTTTTGGGTACGCAAGCTGTTTTACTTCGTCAAATTTTTTACTCATACAGAACGAGTTCGTTCGAAAATTCAAACATTTATAAGTCCACAATATACGAAATCGGTTGCAATGAATATAACTGTCGATACACAGATTTTTCTACTGCAACCCTTCAAGGCGGGTCAAGATAGAGCGAGATGCGGACAAAATCAGATTTATTTAACTATGTTGAATCTATCTGAATAGCCTGTAAAAATGGGATTTTGTTCTGTAAGGGTTTATTATACAAATACTTGCCGACATAATTCCGGCAGAGATCGTCATTTATTTTATAACTTTTAATTACATGAACCCAAACTCAAAGCGGCAACCAGATGCTGAAAGGAATTAAAATTTTACTGTTAGGACTTCTTCTTGTAATTGGTGCTGCCTTTCTGGCCGCTACTTTCATGATCGACTCGATCGTATCATCAAACATTGAACAGATTGGCTCAAATATGACCGGAACCTCTGTTACCGTTGAAGGAGTATCTATTTCACCCTTTTCAGGCAGCGGCACGGTTGAGGGGTTTCGTGTAGCCAATCCGGATGGCTACTCCGAAGCTTATGCCCTGGAACTGGAAGATTTTTCGATTGAACTGGAGCCATTCAGTCTATTTTCTGATGAGGTCGTTGTCAATCAAATCACAATTTCAGGCGCCACCGTATATGTTGAGCAAAAGCTGCCTGAGAATAACATCAGGGAAATCATGAACCATCTAAATTCTTTACCGGACAGTGAAGCGTCAGATACACGGCTGGTGATTGAGTATTTTGTTCTGGAAAACGGCTCGGCAAACCTCTACACAGAGGTAGGAGGAGAGCGGTCAGCCAGTGTTGACTTTTCGAAGATAGAGCTGCGGGACCTCGGCCGTGCGAGTGGTCAGGAAACTACAGAGGCCGTCATTAAACAGATAGCCGAAGAAGTAGCGGGTGAATCGCTGGAAGCCGCGGCAGGCAGCGGTTTAGAACAGCTTAAAGATGCAGTTCGAGGTCTTTTTAACTGAAACCCTTTTAGGTTTTTTTCAAAAAATTGGCACATCGCTAAGTTACTGATATTTATCAATATGTCGAATCATCCAACCACATTGATTTACCGATTTGTAAGATCTAACGACGTAACGACTTCCGATCTGATTTTTCATCAAATCATTCAGATGAAATAAGAATCAGCTCTTCCTGCGGATCGGTGAGATATTCCGCGCCGTTGTCGGTGATCACCGCCATTTCCTCCACAGAAATGGTTTTTGTACCCCCTTCAATGTCCCATTTATAGAAGCCGTCATAAGCAAACACATTACCGCTGCGAAGTTCTCTGTATGCCGTCTCACCTGGATCACGTCCTTCCTGAGCGCCTCCGAGACTTGGCCCGATATCGTGCGCCACATACCCTACAGGATGCCCCGTATTCCAAAGCACATTCATAGACCCGTTTTCCTGCATCCATTCGCGCTGTACGCGATCAACTTCAAGACCGGTCACACCGGGTGCCATCGCGTCAAACGCACGCCGACTCCCCTCGCTTGCTACGTTCCAGTATCGCTGAATTTCCTCTGGCGCCACTGTTTCATCAGATGCCAGCACATAGGCAAACCGCTGAATATCGGATACCCAGGTATCATATACACGGATCCCAAAATCAATCTGTATAACATCGCCGGGACGGATCACACGGTCTGTGGAGTGCGCATGCCCTCGGTCGGGGCCTGAGTTAACCAGCGGATTCTGATCCGGTGACCAAGCGTCTTTCGCACCTGCTGCGGCCATTTTCTGTTTCAGGAACAGGGCGATATCACGGTCTGTACTTACATTTGGAACCACCTGATTATACGCCTCAACCTCCCACTGTGCAGTCAGCCCGGCCGCTTGCCGCAGAATCTCAACTTCCGCCGGCAGCTTTACAGACAGCCATTCATAGACCAGCTCATCAGACGAGACAATTCTGTTGATCACGGGCTGAATGAGCATATTTGTGAGACGAGTGTACTGGGAATAACTGATCCCATCCGCCAGTTCATTAGAGTCACTATAATTCAGCGCCAGGTTACCTCTCACATTCCGGTTGATATACTCTGCGGCAACAACAATCGGGTCCTCCGTTCTATCAACAACCTCAATTTGATCATGCAGGCCCAACTCCTGCAGAGCCGTCGCTTCACCGGGCGGAGTAAACACGGTAGACTGGATACCATTATCAACCAACTCAAACAGGTATACTGCCGGTGCAACTGCGTTTTCACAACCAACATGCAGAGCGAGCGGATCGTTATTATTCGACCGGCACAAGAGGGCCCAGGCATCCACATCAGCTCTTGCCATCGCTTCCGGCAGAAGGGTTTGAATCCTTTCTGAGCGAATTTCAGGCCATGGGTTTGGCCCTGAAAATGGCTGCGACATCCCGCCGTCAGGTGTGGATTGCGAGCACGACAATAAAATGAGAGTGATAAAAACCGGAGCAATAAATGTGCGCATACGTATCATTAAAAAATTGAATTTTTCGAACCTTCGAATATGTAAAAAAATCGTTTTGAAAACGAATATAATTCTCATCGGTGCCTGCAAACAGCTTGGTTTGAATTGGTGATATAATCAAATAAGCCCGCAACATCCTCTGAAATAATCCGTAGTTTGTTAGCTGTGCATATATCACACCACCACATCTTTTTTCCTATTAAACATGTGCTTTTATTTCATCAGGATACTGCGCAGCGTCTTTTTGTAACGTTTATTGTGCCCGGATTTTCGGGCTCCACATTATTTACCAATCACAAAACCAGATAAAACAATGGCTGAAGTAAACAATCCTTTTGAGGGAACAGAAGTGCCCCCTCAGATTAAATCCCTGCTGGGCAATATCAAGACGATAGTTCTTGTAGTTGTAGCAGCGGTTCTTCTATTTTCATCATTCTATACTGTAGATCCGGAAGAAGTTGGCGTCGTACAGCGGTTTGGCCAATATTCGCGGACAGCAGAATCCGGACTAAATTTTAAAATCCCTTTCCTGGAAGTGGTCCGGATTGTACCCGTTGAGCGGCAGCTTAAGCAGGAGTTTGGTTACCGCACCATCTCATCAGGTGTGCAGAGTCAATACCAAAAAGCAGGATACGAAGATGAATCACTGATGCTGACCGGCGACCTGAATCTTGCCGATGTCGAGTGGGTGGTTCAGTATCGTATATCCGACCCGTATAACTACCTCTTTAAGGTTCGAAATCCGGATCAAACACTTCGCGACATGTCTGAAGCGGCGATGCGGCAGGTTGTTGGCAACCGTACCGTAAACGAGGTCCTCACAACCGGGCGTGCATCAGTTGCATCACGCGTTCAGGAAATTCTTCAGGAGTTGAATATTGAATACGAAACCGGTGTTAATATCGAGCAGGTGGTACTTCAGGATATCAATCCTCCAAATCCCGTCAAACCATCCTTTAATGCAGTGAACGAAGCTCAACAGCAGAGAGAAACACTGATTAACCAGGCTGAATCTGACTATAACCGTGTCATTCCAAGGGCACGCGGAGAGGCACAGCAGACCATTCAGCAAGCCGAAGGGTACTCCACCAACCGTATTAACACGGCAGCAGGTGAAGTGGCCGCTTTTGTTGACCTTCACGGCGAGTATGCAAAGGCGCCTGACATAACCAAACGGCGGATTTATTATGAAACAATGCAAGAACTTTTGCCCAAGCTCAGTAATAAGGTCATCACAGACCAGGATGGATCCGGCGTATTGCCACTGCTGCAGATGCAAATGGAAGGTGTTCAGCGAGCAAATCAGTCATCAAACACCGGCTCTAATTCTAACTCAAACAACCAGTAGGTCATCCTCATGGAAAAAAAATACATCACTTTACTTGTTGTTCTTCTGGTTGTCGGTATTGTTCTTTCCAGCAGCTTCTATTCTGTTCATGAAACAGAACAGGTCGTCATCACGCAGTTCGGAGCCCCCCAGGGTGAAGCAGTAACCGAGCCCGGACTTCATATGAAAGTACCATTTATACAGACAGTGAATCGTTTTGATAAGCGGTTCCTTGAGTGGGATGGAGATCAAAACCAGGTGCCAACAAAGGATAAAAAGTTCATTTTTGTGGATTCCTATGCAAGATGGCAAATCACGGATCCACTCCAGTTTTTCCGCCGTTTAAGAGATGAACGAGGCGCCCAGTCCCGCCTGGATGATATTCTCGACGGAGAAACCCGAAACGCGGTTGCTTCTCACAATCTCGTTGAGCTTGTTCGTACATCAAACCGTGAACCTGATCTTGAGGCTGAAATTTTTGAAGCCATTGAGGACTCGCTGGAAACAATTGAGGTAGGCCGAAACGCCATACAGGATATTGTTTTGGAGCTCGCCAATGAACGAACAACCGACCTCGGAATTGAAGTTCTCGATTTCCGTTTCAAACGAATTAACTACGTGGAAGAAGTTCGCCTGACCGTTTATGATCGAATGATTAGTGAGCGAAATAAAATTGCCGATCTGTTCAGGTCTGAAGGTCAGGGTGAAGCGTCACGAATTGAAGGTGAAAAAGAACGTGAACTTCTTGAAATTCAATCTGAAGCGTTTCGTGAAGCCCGTGAAATTCGCGGACAGGGTGACGCCGAGGCAGCTGCCATCTACAACAATGCCTATAACCAAAATACATCAACCCGGGAATTCTACGATTTCATCAAGGCGATGGAAGCCTACGAAACGGCTTTTGATGGAAACACATCCATTTTCCTTTCAACTAACAGTGAATTCTTTAAATACCTGAAGGCGATCGAATAGTTTACCGGACACACTGCTCGTCGTCTCTTCGTTAAAATATATAGAAAGCCTCTTTCTGAACAGGGAAGAGGCTTTTTCTTTTTATCAATACCCCTTCAGAACAGTTGCCCGCCTCCTGACCTGGCGCGTGAAATACAAAAAAACACTCCCCCTCAGATTAAAAATAAACAGCAGTTTACGCATCTCTATTGCATTTTATCAGTCAAATGAGTTGCTTAAGATTATAGAGGTTAAAGTGAATCCATCAACACATAAAAAAAGGGAGAAAACATGGGATTCTTTACGCTTAAAACTGTATGTAACCGATGGCAGCCATCTGCCGTATTTCTGATAGTTTTGCTGACATCTTTGACAAGTTTGCCTCAGGTGTCATCAGCGCAAACTAACACACTTTCACCAAGTGCTGTCAACGTCCTAAACCATAACCTGCAGCAATTTGAGCTCCAGCGACAAGACACCAGCAACCTTGAGCTTCTGAACAGGGTCAATTTTCAGGATCTGCAGCTACAGCCGCAGCAAAAGACAGTTCTAAATCTGAGCAGAAATATTTCCCGGGTAGATACCGGAATCATGAACCAGATTAACCCGGCTATTTTAGCCGGTATCGACAAACAGAACATTTTTAGTTTTCCTGAACTTCATGTTGAAAACACGGGGTCATCAGATAGTGACGCCGGCCAAATCGTTTACCAGCCGGTAATTACATCTTTGAAACCCCTTGTGTTCGATCGCATCTCTAACGCGTTCACATCCACACTAAGCTTTCTTTTGCTGAGTCAGGACCAATCATCCGGAGACATTTCCAGCCCGATGCCAATTGAGCTTCACTCAGACTTTCTCGACAATTACCAGCCAAGCAATCAGCTGCAAATCGGCCATCTGAATTTACCGTCAACCAATGTTGATATCTCTGCACGAAATGTCAGGGATTCGGTGCAAATCCGAATTGTGACCGAGGCGAATTCAGACGGTTACGTAACCTACCTCAAGGTGGAGCCTTCACTAGACTTGTTCACCGAAAGGAAACGGCTACAGGGACTCGGCATCCAGCAGATTCCTATTCAGTTAACATGGAGGGGGTCCAGTTCTGATGAATCCAAAATAGTCAACATCAGCTCCAGCAAAGGAGCCGTGACTCCCAACTCTGTTGAGCTCTCCTACAATCAACCGTCTGTTGTTTATTTGAGATCAGAAGGAATCGGAAACGCGTCACTCACAGCAAGCACAACCGGCTCACAATCCAACACGCTTCAAATAAGGTATATATTTCCCTGGGTTTTTCTGCTTTTCTCCATTGCGGGAGGGTTTCTTGGCGGAACTGCGAAATACTTTACACTGAGTGAAAAGCCAAAATCCTTTCTGACAACTACAATCGGAAGCCTGACCATTGGCCTTCTTGGAGCCCTGGCTTATTTTGTGCTTGGAATAAATCTCCTTAACATCGAGTTCAGCAGCACATTCAATGAGTTTGCAGTGTTTGGAATTAGTGCGCTGATTGCGTTTTTTGGGATTCGAAAACTTGGACCCTCACCCTGATTTTTACGGATCTTCTATTAAGATTCATTTGTTAGAATTTGCCTCTGTAAGTATCTGAACAATCTCTAAATCACCCCCACTTATGACGTACACTCTGTCGAATGCCGAGCTTTCTATAGCAGTCAAAAAAAGTGGTATTGAGCTCTGTTCAGTTATGTCACAAAAGACAGGGACGGAGTTTATCTGGCAGGCCGACCCCGATATCTGGGCCAGCCATGCGCCGGTTCTGTTTCCGATTATCGGTGCGCTCAAGAACGGAGAGTTTATTTTTGATGGAGACTCCTACTGCCTGCCCAAACATGGATTAGTTCGGCATTCTGATAAAGTTCAGATCACTGAACAAACCGATTCAAGCCTTTTATTTACCCTTTCCTGGGACAATGAGTCTTTAAAGAGGTATCCCTTCAAATTTGAATTTCGTACATGCTATTCTTTGTCAGGTTCCACTCTATCTGTTGACCATACCGTCATCAATAAAGGCGATGGGGCGATGTACTTCTCCCTTGGCGGTCACCCGGCGTTCAACTGCCCGGTACATAACGGGGACAAGTACTCCGATCACTATCTCGAGTTTGAAGAAAAGGAGACCGATTCCACCTGGCTGCTTAATTCAGATGGTTTGGTGAGTAACGAACAGCGGCCGATACTTAAAAATAGCAAGATTCTGCCACTGCATGACCACCTGTTTGATGATGATGCCCTGATTTTCAAAAACCTCAACTCACGTAGAGTAAGCCTCGTAAGCAAGAAATCCGGGCGAATTCTATCCATGGACTACAATGGATTTCCATATCTGGGCATTTGGGCCAAACCTGGTGCCCCGTTTGTCTGCATTGAACCGTGGCAGGGAATTGCTGATGCAGAAGATACTTCACAAGAATTCACACAAAAAGAAGGCATCATGGCGATTGATAGCGGAGAAGAACATCGCGCCGGGTACTCAGTCACGTTTCACATATAATGTTGAGGCACTATCCCTTTTCAAGCAGCTTCCAGCCGATCCAGATAGTGCCTGCCACAATCGCCGCCGTAGCCACAAATGGGAGTCCAAAATAGACAGCAAATAGCGCGCCTCCCCACGTTGGCCCAATCATCCGACCGAGGCCCGACATCCCCTGCGCTGTTCCCATAACAGCACCGACATGTTCCTCTTCAGCTTCCTGCGAAATCAGGCTGGTAATTGTTGGCGTGTTGAGACTTTTGCCAACTGCCATCAGGCAGAGCGCCATAGCAAGCTGAAATGTATTTGCGGCGGCCGGAATAGATGCCAGACCGATTATCATGAGAATATTTCCGGTAAAAAAGATCTTCTCTTCAGCAAATCTGTTTGTCAGCGGCTTGATCAAAAACCCCTGAATAATTACGGCTACAATTCCTATATAGAAAAACTGAATGCCAACCTGCTCGGCCGTCAGATTGAGCTCTTGTTCTGCAAACAGGGGGAAGGCACTGTAAAGGCTGGACTCACCGAATGAGAGGAGGAAAAACCCAACAATAAGCGGGATAAGAAAACCGCGGGAGGTTGTGCTTTGTTGCTGGGAAAGCTGGCGCCAGAAGCGGGGTGTAAAGACACTGGGCCGACTCATACCTGCAGGCCTCTCTTTTGACGTGTCAACCGTCTCGGGCAGCTTGAGGAGAACCATCAGAAAGCTGCAGAAGCTTAGAAATGCCGCAAAGAACCCAGGAAGCGCAAACTTATTGGCGCGCATCCAGTCGGCAAACTCCACGAACCCGATACCGGCTATAAAGTCGTGAAACGAAGAGTGAATAAGGAGCGTGGCAGACGCCGGCCCCACGACAAAACCGATTCCGAATGCGGCCCCAATTAGGCCCATACCTTTTGCTCTGTTTTCCTTATCGGTTACGTCCGCTATATAGGCTTGCGCTGTGGAGATATTGCCACCCATCACGCCGGCAATTATACGGGAAAAGAAAAGTACGCCAAGCGTTTCAGCCAGCCCAAAAATCGTGTATGCCAGCACGGCGCCAAATGTACTTAATAGCATGATCGGCCGCCGCCCGATCCGGTCCGACAGACTACCCCATATTGGCGAAAAGATAAGCTGCATGAAGGAGTAGACACTGTAAAGCAGTCCGATTGTAACAGCCGAGGCTGAAAACTCCTGCGCGTAAAAAGGCAGCAGCGGCAGTACGATTCCGAACCCGAGGAGATCGATCATCACCACTAAAAAAACAGTCGCAAGAGCAGATTTATTCATGAATACGGTTGGGGATTGAAAGACTTGGCAAGATAGGCGCTTTCAATGAACATTTCATGAACTCAGTTTGCAAACTGACGTATGCTTAAATTTTAAAATCTTACCGGTATGAACTGTTAACCCGCTGCTCAAACACATTATAAAGCTCTTGCTGGTACCCGGATGGAAATACCTGTGTCATGAGCACAACGGTGCTGTTTCTGGCGGGATCAATCCAGAAGTGAGTCTGGAAGAGGCCACCCCACTGCAGCCGCCCCGGCTCCCTCATATTGGTCATATCACCGCCCGGCAGCGTTAAACGGAATCCATAACTAAATCCATCCTCCCCAAGACGAAGATCACCAATTTGATTTTCCATCATCCAGCTGGCCGTCTGCTCTTCAAAAAGTCTCGTATCACCAAAACTCCCCCCGTTCAAAATAGTCTGCAGAAAAACCTGATAGTCTTCAGCCGTACCCAACAAGCCGGAACCACCTGAAAAATAGCGGATTTCAGGCAATCCCTCCCTCAAGTCGAGGGTATCAGAGCCTTCAACCGATAGCTGTTCCGACCTCGCAAGGCTTTTGGGCGCATCATTCCGGTACATTGTCACGATATCGCCCTGTTGATTCTGCACGATATTAAATCCGGTACTATCCATTCCCAACGGCTCAAAAATTTCATCCTGGAAAAACCGATCAAGCGGCATTCCCGACGCAACTTCCACTACCCGCCCCAGCAAATCTGAGCTAAGTCCGTAGGTCCAGCCTGCCCCCGGCTCATGTTTGAGCGGCAGCCTTCCAAGCGACGCCATTGTCTCCTCGATTGTGCGCCCATCCATAACCGTACCATCAGGCACGCTGCCTTTCGTATAGACAGCCCCCAACTGCTCATCTATAAAGCCATACGCTATCCCGGATGTGTGCGTGAGAAGATGATGAATTGTAAGCGGCGTACTGACGGGCTCACTGGTCCATGTTGAATCAGTCATATCCATCTTTTCCAGAACACGAACATCTGCAAATTCCGGGATATAATCCGATACAGGATCATTTACGTTTAGTGAATCCCGTTCGGCAAGCATTAAAGCAGCAACCGTAGTCACCGGTTTTGTCATAGACGCAAGCCTGAAAATATGATCGGATTCCATCTGTTCTCCCTGCTCAATATCTGCCATGCCCACTGACTGATTGTAGACAAGAGCGCCATCTTTGACAATCATTGCCACTGCTCCGGGAATTTTATTGGAATCAACAGCAGCCTGTAAAAACCCTGTTACCGCTTCAAGAGAGTCTGCATAAAAGCCGGTTTCTGAGGGATCTGCCGACTCAAAAGAAAACCGGGAGTGCTGTTCACCGGCTGAACTGCAGCCGGAAATCAAAATAAGAAGCAGAACCGAGTTTAAGAGACGTTTCATCACGATCAATAGGTTTAATATTATGATTGGCACAGGTGTCGAA
>Ga0307966_1000367_pt1 | contig 37385 bp, 36 predicted proteins | sample OrgLakmetagen646_FD_203141 | JGI IMG/M metagenome (GOLD analysis project Ga0307966, IMG submission 203141) | Saline water microbial communities from Organic Lake, Antarctica - #646 | ecosystem: Environmental > Aquatic > Non-marine Saline and Alkaline > Saline | place: Antarctica: Organic Lake... | reverse complement strand
TTCTAACGGAATTTAAGCATCTATTGGAAGACTATTTCTTTAAACCACAGCATTTGCTTTGTGCTCACAACGGAAAAGAATTCGATTTTCCTTACATCGCAAGACGGATGATTATTCAAGGAATAGCATTGCCTGAAAAATTGAATTTATTCGGAAAAAAGCCTTGGGAAGTAGCTCATATTGATACCTTAGAACTATGGAAATTTGGCGACTATAAACACTACACATCTTTAAAATTGTTAACTGAAATCCTTCATATCCCATCCCCAAAAGACGATATTGACGGCAGCCAAGTGGCAAGTGTTTTTTATGAAGAGAATAATATAGACCGCATTATAACCTACTGTGAAAAAGATGTAATTGCAATTGCACAGGTTTTTTTGAGATTCAGACAAGATGAATTATTAGAGGAACATGAAATTACCAGTACTTAAGAACTATTAAATGCCAGAAGAAAATACCTTATTAAGTGTAGAAAAGTTGAACATCAGTTTTCCGATTGAGGAAAAATTAAGTTCAGTAGTTCACGAAATTTCTTATACCGTTTTTCCGAATGAAATTGTTGGCATTGTAGGTGAATCTGGTTCAGGAAAATCAGTTTCCTCTTTAGCCATTTTAGGTCTATTATCTGAAAACGCTAAGGTAGAAGGAAAGATAATTTTTAATCAAAATGATGTTTTACAGTATGATGCTGCAGCTTGGCAACAGCTTCGAGGAAATGAAATCAGCATGATTTTTCAAGAACCCATGAGTTCATTAAATCCTTCTATGAAGTGTGGGCAGCAAGTTGTGGAAGTGTTACAGCAACATCAAAATATCAGTAAAAGTTCAGCTAAAAATGAAGTTATTCGGTTATTTGAAAAGGTAAAACTACCTAGACCAGAAACCATTTTTTCAGCCTATCCACACCAAATTAGTGGAGGCCAAAAACAACGGGTAATGATTGCCATGGCCATTGCTTGCAAACCCAAATTGCTGATTGCAGACGAACCCACAACAGCATTGGATGTGAGCGTTCAAAAAGAAATATTACTTTTGTTGAAAGAGCTTCAGCAGGAAACACAAATGAGTATTTTGTTTATCTCCCACGATTTAGAAGTGGTAGCAAAATTGTGTCAACGTGTGTTGGTGATGTACCAAGGTAAAATAGTTGAACAAAACACAGCAAAACAAATTTTTGAAAATCCAAAAGAAGTATATACCAAAGCTTTAATTGCTTCAAGGCCTTCTGTAGAGAAACGCATCTTTCCTCTGCCAACGGTAAGTGATTTTTTAAGCAACAGCGTTTCGTTTCAAACAGAAATTAAAGCTGAAAGACAGAAAAAACATGAAAAAATGTACGCACAACCCCCTTTATTAGAGGTTAAAAATGCAATAAAAATCTTTACTAACCAATCCAATTGGTGGAGTAAAAAATCTGAATTCACAGCAGTAAATCAAGTCAACTTACGCATTTATGAAGGAGAAACCTTGGGATTGGTAGGAGAGTCAGGTTGCGGAAAATCTACTTTAGGAAATTTAATTTTACGTCTAGATAAGCCCGACCAAGGTCAAATTTTTTACCGAGGTCAAGATATAACTCAAATCAAAGGAGAGGAATTAAGAAAGTTGAGAAAAGAGATTCAATTGATTTTTCAAGACCCTTTTTCTTCTTTAAACCCACGGATTCCAATAGGTGAAGCCATCATGGAACCCATGAAAGTGCATCAGCTTTATCATTCTACAGCAGAAAGACAAGAAAAAGCTTTAGACTTATTAAAAAGAGTAGGCTTAGAAGATTTCCATTTTAAGCGGTACCCACATGAATTTAGTGGAGGACAAAGACAGCGTATTGGAATTGCAAGAACGATTGCCGTACAACCTAAGTTGATAGTTTGTGACGAGTCGGTTTCGGCATTAGACATTTCAGTTCAAGCTCAGGTTTTAAATTTATTAAACGAGTTGAAAGATGATTTTGGATTTACTTATCTTTTTATTTCACACGATTTGGCTGTGGTCAAATACATGGCAGATCAAATTTTGGTAATGAAAGATGGCGAGATTGTAGAACGGGGAGAAGCTGACCAATTGTATGCTAATCCACAAAATGAGTATACGCAGATGTTAATGAATGCCAGGTAAGTCTTATAGTCGCATAGATTTTTATTAAGCATTTCTGTGTGTTTTTTGAAATTAAAGAATCAGCTATTTTGTCTCTTATTTTAATCTTGTTTAGCATTTTAATTGCCTGAAAATAGAATAAAATTTTAAGCTAGGAATCGTTTTCTTTTCGCATCAAAAAAAGCTACTTTCGCGCAAGCTAAAATATCGAAAAAATGCAAGCTCAACACAAAATAAAATCTGCCTTAATCTCTGTTTTTCATAAAGATGGATTATCGCCAATAGTAAAAGCCTTAGCGAAAGAAGGGGTGAAAATATTTTCAACCGGTGGAACACAAAAATTTATAGAAGAACAAGGAGTGAAAGTTACTGCTGTAGAAGAAATCACTTCGTATCCATCCATTTTAGGAGGAAGGGTGAAAACCCTACACCCTAAAGTTTTTGGTGGGATTTTGAATAGAGCCGAAAATGAATCGGATCAAAAAGAATTAGTAGAATATGCTATCCCTCAAATCGATTTGGTTATAGTAGATTTATATCCTTTTGAAGATACAGTTGCAGCGGGAGAAAGCGAACAAAATATCATTGAAAAAATAGACATCGGTGGGATTTCGCTAATTAGAGCAGCAGCCAAAAATTTTAAAGATGTGCTATGTGTTTCATCAAGAAACGAATATCCAGCTTTATTAAATTTAATTGAAACGCAGTCTGCTTCCACAACTTTAGCGCAACGTAAAACTTATGCTAAAAAAGCATTTCAAGTTTCTTCACATTACGATACTGCCATATTTAATTATTTCTGTGATACTGATTCAGATGAAAATGATTCAGTTTTCAAAATGAGTTTTGAAGAAGGAAAAGTGCTTCGCTATGGCGAAAATCCACATCAAAAAGGAAGCTTTTTTGGTAAGTTTGATGAAGTGTTTGATCAGTTGCATGGCAAAGAGCTTTCCTACAACAATTTATTAGATGTTGATGCTGCGGTACAATTGATGTTAGAGTTTAAAGGAGAAGCCCCCACATTTGCTATTTTAAAACACAACAATGCTTGTGGTTTGGCTCAACGTGAAACCATTTCACAAGCTTATACAGATGCTTTAGCAGGAGATCCTGTTTCTGCTTTTGGAGGCGTTTTAATTGCCAATACTGAAATTGATGCTGCAACAGCTAGTGAAATTCATAAATTGTTTTGCGAAGTAGTGATAGCTCCGAATTTTTCAGCAGAAGCTATTGAGATTTTGAAAGGGAAGAAAAATAGAATTATTTTGGTGCTGAAAGATTTTTCTCGGGCAGATAAAATAGTCCGAACTTGTTTAAATGGAGTTTTGGTACAAGGTCGTGATAAGATTACAGATCATCAAGAAATGCTACAAACAGCTACTAAAAAAGAAGCTTCAAAAAGGGAAATAAGCGATTTGTTATTTGCATCAAAAATATGCAAACACACTAAATCCAATACCATTGTGTTGGCCAAAAACAATCAATTATTAGCTAGTGGAACTGGGCAAACTTCTCGTGTTGATGCACTTAACCAAGCTATAGCGAAGGCAAAAGCTTTTGGTTTCGACTTAAATGAAGCGGTGATGGCTAGCGATGCTTTTTTCCCATTTCCAGATTGTGTAGAGATTGCAAATAATGCTGGAATAACCAGTGTAATTCAACCAGGAGGGTCTATTAAAGACCAACTGAGTATTGATTTTTGTGACCAAAAAAATATGTCAATGTTAATGACCGGTACGAGGCATTTTAAGCATTAATTTTATTACTTTTAGCAACTGTTATTTTAATACCCTTTTTACCACCTTTATATTATGGGATTTTTTGATTTTCTTACCGAAGAGATTGCTATTGATTTAGGAACTGCAAACACCTTGATTATTCACAATGACAAAGTTGTTGTGGATAGCCCGTCTATTGTTGCTAAAGACCGAATTACTGGAAAAATTATTGCCGCTGGAAAAGAAGCTGCAATGATGCAAGGAAAAACACACGAAAACATCAAAACAATACGTCCACTTAAAGACGGAGTAATTGCCGACTTTGAAGCTAGTGAGCAGATGATTAGTATGTTTATTCGCGAAATTCCTGCGTTAAAGAAGCGTTTGTTTACGCCTTCTTTACGCATGGTAATTTGTATTCCTAGTGGAATTACCGAAGTAGAAATGCGTGCAGTAAAAGATTCAGCGGAACGGGTAAATGGTAAGGAAGTTTACCTCATTCATGAACCTATGGCAGCAGCTATTGGTATTGGGGTAGATATTATGCAGCCTAAAGGAAACATGATTGTTGATATAGGTGGTGGTACAACAGAAATTGCCGTAATCGCACTTGGCGGAATTGTGTGCGATAAGTCTGTTAAAATAGCTGGAGACGTATTTACCAACGATATTATTTACTATATGCGAACACAGCACAATTTATTTGTGGGTGAACGTACTGCAGAAAAAATTAAGATTCAGATCGGTGCAGCTACAGAAGAATTGGAGTCTGTTCCAGACGACATGTATGTACAAGGTAGAGACTTGCTTACGGGAAAACCTAAACAAGTTGAAATTTCTTCTCGTGAAATTGCAAAAGCCTTAGATAAGTCCATTTCTCGTATTGAAGATGCTGTCATGGAAACCCTTTCCCAAACTCCACCCGAGTTGGCAGCCGATATTTACAATACCGGGATTTATCTTGCTGGGGGAGGTTCTATGTTACGTGGTTTAGATAAACGCCTTTCACAAAAGACAGATTTACCAGTTTACATTGCAGAAGACCCTTTAAGAGCTATTGTACGCGGTACGGGAATTACCCTAAAAGACCTTGACCGATACAAGACTGTATTAATTAAGTAAACTAACTTGAATGTATGCAGCAAATTTTCAACTTTATTGTAAGGTTTAAAACCGGGTTGACGTTTCTGTTACTTTTATTTGTAGCCCTATCTTTAACCATTGAAGCGCATTCTTACCATACTTCAAAATGGATTTCTTCTACCAATTTTATTAGTGGATCTATTTATGAATGGCAAGCAGAAGTGACAGATTACATCGGCTTAAGATCTGAAAACAATAAATTGACTAAGGAAAATACAAGACTAAGAAATAAGCTTGTTAATTTACAACAAAGTGCTTTAAATGTTGCAGATACCTTAATAAACAAGGACACTATTTATTCAAGCTTTCCCGTAAAATTAATTCGGAATTCCTATTTAAAAATGGATAATTATTTGTTGCTGAACAAAGGGAAAAAAGATGGAGTAAAAGAGAATATGGGGGTGATTTCCAGTCAAGGAATTGTAGGAATAGTTGAAGAAACTACAGCAAATTACGCACGGGTAATTTCTATTCTGAATGGAAATATTTCAATTAATGCAAAGCTGAAAAAAACGAATCATTTTGGATCCTTAACTTGGAATGGGCGAAATCCAAATTTGGTTGCTTTAATAGATGTACCAAGGTCAGCAAAAATTCAAGTAGGAGATACTGTAGTTACAGGAGGAAACTCTTTAATTTTCCCAGAAAACATACCCATTGGCAGAATTGAAGATTTTCAACTCAACCCAAATCAGGGATATTACGATATAAATATTAAGCTATTTAATGACATGACTAGTTTAAAAAATCTATACGTAATTCAATTTAATAGAAAAGAAGAAGCCAGTTTCCTTCTAGAAAAACAGGAAACAGATGAATAATTACGGCTTACATATTTTGCGTTTTGTAAGCTTGGTGTTATTGCAAGTATTAATATTAAATAACATCATGCTTTTTGATTTTGTAAATCCTTACATCTATCCGCTTTTTGTTATCTTATTACCCTTAAACTTAAATCAAATTAAAGCTTTGATTTTGGCTTTTGTGATGGGCTTAAGTATCGATTTGTTTCAAGATACCGGAGGAGTTCATGCTGCCGCATGTTTGGTAATCGCCTACCTAAGGCCTCTGGTTTTACGCTTTTCTTTTGGTATAAATTACGATTATCAGACCCTTAAATTTTACAACGAAGGTTTTAAACAACGCTTCAACTATTTGGCAATTATGATATTTATGCATCACATCGTGATGTTTTCTTTTGAAGCATTTTCGTTTCAATATGCTTTGTTAATTTTAAAAAACACTTTGTATTCTGGATTGTTTTCGCTATTCTTAATGTTATTAGTCATTCAGTTAATTAGAAAAGATAAATGAGAAAAGCACTTCCAATTGCCTTAATTAGTTTAATTACCATTATTTTTTTAGGAAGGTTAGCCTATCTGCAATTGATTGATGATTCTTACAAAACAGCAGCAATAGATTTTGCTACTAAAAAAGTATATGATTATCCTCAGCGTGGTTACATGTTCGATAGAAACGGAAAGCTGTTGGTCGCAAATCAGCCTGCTTATGATGTTATGGCCGTTCCTCTTGATGTTCGCCCTTTTGATACCTTAGCATTTGCTAATATTTTAAACATTACTCCACAACGATTAAAACTTCAACTTAATAAAGCTTGGACTTATTCACCTAGATTACCTTCAATTATAACTCCGCAGCTTACCAAAAAAGAGTATGCTTACCTACAAGAGCAGCTTCATCAATACAATGGATTTTATATTCAGAAAAGACAATTAAGAGATTACCAAACTTCACACGGAGCAAATTTCTTGGGTTATATTGCTGAAGTAAATCAACGCGATTTAGACAATAAACCGTACTACCAATCTGGAGATTTAATAGGTAGACAAGGCGTTGAAAGTCAATACGAGGAACTTTTACGCGGTATAAGAGGAGTGAAGTATTACCAACGAGATAATTTCAACCGAAACATAGGTAGTTATGAAGACGGTATTTATGATACCATTTCAGAAAAAGGAATCGATCTAACTTTGACCATAGATATTGATTTACAGACTTACGGTGAAGAATTAATGGAAAACAAACGCGGTGGAGTAGTAGCAATAGAACCTTCAACAGGTGAAATTTTAGCCTTGGTCACCGCTCCCAATTACGATCCAGATGAATTGGTAGGAAGAAAACGGTCTAAAAATTACACTAGAATGTGGTATGATAGCATATCTAAACCATTATATGACAGAGGTTTGCAAGCGATGTATCCGCCAGGTTCACCATTTAAAATTTTTACAGGATTGGCAGCTCTACAGGAAGGTGTTATCAGTGTAAATGAAAGAGTTTCCTGCTATGGAGGCTATAGTTACGGTAGAAGCGCAAGAATGGCATGTCATGGACATTCAAGTCCCGTTGATATGATTTCTGGAATTGCATATTCCTGTAATTCTTACTTTGCACAGATTTACAGACGTACAATAGAAAAGCCAGAAACACCTCAGTTGGGCATTGAAGCTTGGAGTAAACACATGAAAAGTTTTGGTTTTGGAAATTTTCTAGGATACGATTTACCCGCAGGTAGGAAGGGCAGAATTCCAGATTCTACCTACTACAATTGGGCATACCGATATCCTACATACAAATGGTATGCAACCGCAACACTTTCTAATGCTATAGGTCAAGGAGAAATTGAGACTACACCGATTCAATTAGCCAACGCAATTGCTGCAGTTGCTAATAAGGGCTGGTTTTATAGACCCCACATTTTAAAAGAAATGAACGGAAAAGCTATTGTAGATTCAGTTTATAATGTGAAAAATGAAACTTCAATAGATAAAAAATATTTCGAGCCTATTATTGAAGGAATGCATGATGTATACAAGTATGGAACTGCAAGATACTTAGGAGTAGAAGATATTGAGATTTGTGGAAAAACAGGAACAGTTCAAAATTATGCTATCGTAGATGGGGAGCGAAAACAACTAACAGACCATTCTATTTTTGTAGCTTTTGCCCCAAAAGATAATCCGAAAATAGCCATTGCAGTTTTTGTTGAAAATGGATATTATGGTGCTCGTTATGCAGGAAGAATAGCCAGTTTAATGATTGAAAAATATTTGAAAGGAAGCATTAGCAGAACAGACATGGAAAATTGGCTTCTTTCTAGAAGTCTTGAAGACGAATACGCAAAACCATACAGCGGTGAACCTTTTGAAATAAATCAATAATTTGAAATCCATTATTAAATTTGATTGGCTTAGTATTTTTATAATACTGTTTTTGGTTGCTATGGGGTGGGCAAATATTTACTCTACCACATTAACAGAAGAAAACACCCATATTTTTGACATTACTAAACTATATGGTAAGCAACTTCTCTGGATAGGAATGGGAACTTTTTTGGTGATATTAGTACTGTCTATTGAAGCTAAATTTTACCAACGTTTTGCGAGTATTATTTACGTCTTAGCTTTGCTTCTATTGCTCGGCTTACCTTTTTTTGGAAAAACCATAGCAGGACAAACTGCATGGTATTCATTTGGGAGTTTTAGCATTCAACCAGCAGAATTTGTAAAAGCTGCTGTAGCTTTAGCCATAGCTAAATACCTTACTGGTATAAATGTAAATTTGAATAATTTTAAAGATCAATTACAAGTTTTAGTCTTGATGATTTTACCCATGGGGCTTATTATGTTGCAGCCAGACGCGGGAAGTGCTTTAATTTATGTAGCCTTTATTATTCCTTTATACCGTGAAGGATTACCCAGTTTTTACCTTGTTATAGGAAGTATTGCTGTTGCTATATTTCTGACTAGTATTAAATTTGGCGCATTTTATGTTAGTGGAGTCATTCTTTTATTGGCATTACTCATCTTATTTTTTAAACGAAAATCTAAACCCAAATACTTAGTATATGCAGCAATTACAGCGATATGTATTGGTTTTTCATTTTCTACGAATTTCATTTTCGAAAAGCTTTTGCAGCCACACCACAAAGATAGATTTGAACTCATTTTAGGCATGAAATCAGATCCATCTGGCGCAGAGTACAATATTTATCATAGTAAAGTAGCTATTGGTAGTGGAGGTTTTTTTGGAAAAGGATGGCTTCAAGGAACACAAACAACGGGAGGTTACGTACCTGAGCAACATACCGATTACATTTTTAGCGCTGTAGGAGAAGAATGGGGTTTCTTAGGAAGCAGCCTAGTTGTTTTATTATTTTGCTTCTTAATGCTTCGGCTTTGGTTTCTTGCTGAACGCCAAAAGTCTACATTCAGTAGGATATACGGCTACAGTGTAGTTGGAATTTTATTTTTCCATTTTGCTGTCAATATTGGAATGGTAATCGGCTTATTTCCAACGGTAGGTATACCACTTCCGTTTTTTAGTTACGGTGGATCTGGTTTATGGGGTATGTTGATTTTGATATTTATTTTTCTTAAATTCGATGCCTCTAGAATGGAATTGTAATGAAAGATTTTGTTGAATATCAAAGCATAGTTGACCAAAAATCAGTCAAGTGGATTTTTAGAATTTCATTTGTGATTTATTTTATAGGAATTATTGTAGGCTGGTTTAAAGAAAGAGCACTTTCAGAAGCATTCTTGGTAATTTTAATAGGAACCGCTATACTCTATTTTATATTTCTTAATATGAAAATGAAAACTGTTATTACCTCTAAACACCTAGAAATAAACCATCCATTTATTGGAAGGTATCTTATTCCTATTTCTAAAATAGAATTAATAGACTTAATTACTCATGCCAATCTACCTAATAATAGAAGAACCTTTCATTCTAAATTAGGAACCTTATATCGTATGTTTGGAAACGAAGGTTTGCTAATTTATACCCAGTCTGGCACAAAGTTTTTCCTTGGAAGTCAGCGCGTAGAACTTTTAAATGAAAAACTAAGCCAATGTAGAAAGCAGTTTACAATTGGTTTGGTTTAGCTTCTTATTCTGTATATTTGAAATTTATAGTTTCTGAATAATATGGAATATCTGTATATAAAATCACTACACTTAATTTTTGTAATTACTTGGTTTGCAGGTTTGTTTTACATGCCTAGGTTGTTTATATATCATATTGAAGCTGCACAAAGACCACCAAACGAAGCTCAGCTATTAACAGACCAATTCAAATTGATGTGTAGACGTTTGTGGAATATCATCACTTGGCCATCTGCAATTTTAGCTACTTTGTTTGCAGTTTGGCTGCTTGTTTTGCAACCCGGCTGGCTTCAAAGTCCTTGGATGCATATTAAACTTGGCTTTGTTGTGCTTTTGTTTATGTACCATATCAAGACCCATTTAATCTTTAAGCAATTTCAAAAAGACATTATAAAATGGACTTCAAACCAAATGCGTTTGTGGAATGAAGGTGCTACCTTAATTTTATTTGCGGTGGTATTTTTAGTGATTACCAAAACAACAACCCATTGGTTATTTGGTTTAGGTGGATTAATAGGTTTAGCATTGCTGTTGATGTTGGGCATTAAATTGTACAAAAATTACCGAACTAAAAAAGGAGAACAATAAAAACTAGATGAATACTTCTTTACGTACGCGCATTTTTTTATCCATGATTTTCTTGGTGTTGGCTGCTTCTGTCCTCATCGCGGGGATTACCATTTATCAATATAGCGAAGAATCTAAGGCTTTACATATTGATAAATTGGAACGAAAAGAAAAGGCCATAAAGTCGAATATTCAATTTATTTTTAGAAAGACTTACTATCCTGTAAATACGGAAAGTTTAAATCTGATTTTCAAGGAAAGAATTTATGAAATTCAAGAAATACATAATGAGGAAATTGATATTTATGATTTAAATGGAAATTTGATTAAATCCTCTCATGCTTCCAGTTTACACCAAGATAGTTTACGACTTGAAATCAAACCTGAAATTTTAAAGGAGTTAGAAAGTTCTTCAGATAAAAGAGTGGTAACGGATTTTAAAGTAGAAGGACAACGCTACCAATCGCTTTACACCTACATAACGGATGCTTATTTTAAACCTATCGGGATATTGAATATTCCTTATATTGAAGATGATGGTTTTCTAGATGCCAATTTAAAGGATTTTTTCAAGTTATTGCTTCAGGTGTATTTGCTGATGTTTTTGGCAGCGATAGCCATTGCTTATTTGCTGTCTAACTACATCACTAAGTCTCTGAAAATTGTTGGACAGCGTATTACTCAAACTAAATTTGATAAACAAAATCAAAAGATAGGAACAGAAAAATTAAGTGTAGAACTCAAACCGATTATAAATGCGTACAATAAAGTAATAGATGAATTGGAGGAAAGCGCAACCAAACTAGCTAAATCTGAAAGAGAACAGGCTTGGCGGCAAATGGCCAGACAAGTAGCGCACGAAATAAAAAACCCGTTGACACCTATGCGGCTAACGGTTCAAGATTTTGAGCGCAGATTTAATCCAAACGAGCCAGATGCCATTCCAAAGTTAAAAGAATTCACACAGAAAATAATTCAACAAATTGATACCTTAAGTTCGATTGCATCAGCATTTTCTAACTTTGCTAAAATGCCAGCACAACAAAATAAATTGATAGATGTTTCTGAAACCATTAAATTGGCAACAGGAATTTTTAGTGATGAAAACCTAAGCATTTCTCTTCCAGACGAAAAAATCTACATTAATTTTGATAAAACCCAATTGATAAGAGTAGTTACTAATTTATTGAAAAATGCCGTTCAAGCAACTGCTGAAAAGAAGGACCCTAAAATTGTAGTTCAGGTTTACCAAAATTCAGATTTTGTATTTTTAAGTGTTTCAGATAATGGTATTGGTATAGACAATGCACTTCATGAAAAAATATTCGAGCCTAAGTTTACGACCAAAACAAGTGGTATGGGTCTAGGTTTAGGAATGGTTAAAAATATAGTTGAAAATTACAAAGGCAGTATTAGCTTTAAATCACAAATCCAAAAAGGAACCACATTTACAATTCAAATCCCAAAAAAATAACATTATGAATTTTGAAAACATTATTTTAGAAGTAGAAAACCAAGTTGCTAAATTGACAATTAACAGGCCAAAAAAACTAAATGCTTTAAATAGAGCTACTTTGTTAGAAATTCATGAAGCATTAAAAACTTGTAAAAGCAATGACGAAGTAAAATTAATAATACTTACTGGAGCTGGCGAAAAAGCATTTGTTGCTGGAGCAGATATCGCTGAATTTTCTGATTATACCGTTAAAGAAGGAATGGATTTAGCCGCTAAAGGTCATGCCTTAGTCTTCGACTATATAGCAAATTTTCCTAAACCTATTATAGCAGCAGTAAATGGTTTTGCTTTAGGTGGAGGTTTAGAGCTGGCTATGGCAGCACATTTTAGAATTGCCAGCAAAAACGCAAAATTAGGTTTGCCAGAAACCTCATTGGGCGTAATACCCGGTTATGGAGGAACTCAGCGTTTGCCACAATTAGTGGGAAAAGGAAGAGCTATGGAAATGATTATGACCGCCAAAATGATTTCTGCTAAAGAAGCATTAGCATACGGTTTAGTCAATCATGTTTGTGAATTAGAAGAATTAGATGATAAAGTAAACAGCATAGTTCAAAAAATATTGGGGAATTCCTTGCAAGCAATAGAAGCAGCAATTAAAGCTGTAAATGATGGTTATGTAGATGGAGTAAACGGATTTGAGTCTGAAGTTGAAGCCTTCGGTAAAGCTTTTGGAACATCAGATTTTGAAGAAGGAACTACTGCTTTTTTAAACAAGCAAAAGCCTAATTTTAAATAGGTTTATGTTTTTTAAGCTATTGCGAGTGTGCTTATTTTGCAAGCGCCATACTCGCAATACTAATTTTTACATCTTTTATTTTCAATAGTTCACGACTACAGGCCTCAAGAGTTGCTCCTGTGGTAATAATATCATCTACAAGCAAAATGTGTTTTGGTGTTTTGTGGATGTCAATTTCAGTCAGAAAAAAATCACTTTGGGTAACTTTAGTTCGCGCAATTCTATTTTTAAATACCTGAGTTCTGCTTTTATGATTTCTTAAAAGTAAATCTTTAATACACTTTGCATTCAGTTGGTTTGCCAAAGCATCTGCATATTTATCAACTTGGTTATATCCACGTTCTCTCCTCCTTTTTTTGTGAATAGGTACCGGAACAATACAGTCAAACACATTTCTCCATCCGTTTTCTGAAAGTAACTTCGCATGCCAATTCCCAAGGACTTCACCTATTTTTTGGTTACCACGGTATTTTAAGTCGTGCAATAAGTTTTGTACAATACCACTTTTTTCGTAATAAAATAAGCTAGAAGCTTTTTCTATAGGAATTCTGCCGTAAAACACTTTTTTAGTTTCGTTTTCTTCAATATGAACATCTTTTGTAAGGGGCAAATCATTTCTACAAGCAGTACAAAAACAGTTTTCATGCTTATGAAGCGCTTGGTCACAGCAAGCACAAATAACAGGAAACAAAAGATTTAAGAAATCCTGAACCATATCTTGATAACAAATTAAGTTCAACCATAATTAACAACTATAAAAATAAGAATTTTTTGTGGTTTAAGAAATATTTTAGATATTTACATTATAATTTAATTACAAATTTTATTTGTTAATTAACTAACGAATCATATCTATTTTGCTGAGAATCAAGATTATATTTTTAAGAGCTTTTAGGAAACTAGCTCAAAACTACGTTCCAAGATCTGTTATTTTATTGATAGATGCTTTCATCGCTTTTTCATCTTTACAATTGGCATTTATTCTTATCAGAACAGTACAACCAATTTCTAGTTCATACTTTGGCTTAATCATCTTAGATAAAGAGTTATTTATCATGTTTGGCATTCAGCTAATTTACTTTTTTGTATTTAATTCTTATGCTGGAATCGTCAGATATACAGGATTTAAAGATGCGTTTAGGCAACTACAAACCACCTTTTTTACGGTTATTACTGCTTTAATTTTAAATCAAATTTTATTTGAATTATATGATGAGAAACTAATTGTAAACGCAGGAATAATTGTGTATGGTTTCGTCGCTTTTTCGTCGCTGTATTTTTTTAGAATATTAGTAAAACGCGCTTACCAACTTATTCAGTCTTCAAAAAGCACCTTGAATGCTTATATATTGGGAACAGATCTTACAGATGTAGCAATTGCTGAAAGTATTATATCAGACACCCAAAAGAAATTTGAAATTGTAGGCTTTATATCAGATAATAATAAACCTAAGAAAACCAGGATTTTTACCCTGCCAATTTTTAGTTTAGAACAATTAGTTGCCAAAGCAAAAAAGGATGCTTGTGTTATTGTTTCTGCTGAAAAGCTTCAGAAATTAAATACTTCCAACCCCACACTAATTAACGAGCTTTTAGAGCTTAATCTAAAAATTTATAAACTTCCTGAGTTACAAGATTGGGATGATAATTCTATTTCTTCTGGAATTAAAAAAGTCAATTTAGAAGACTTATTGCAACGAAGTCCTATTAAGTTGAATAAAGACAAATTAAGAGGATTATATGAATCTAGGGTGATTTTAGTAACGGGAGCAGGTGGGTCTATCGGTAGCGATATAGTAAGACAACTTATTCCATTTGAACCTAAAAAAATCATTTTACTAGATCAAGCTGAAACTCCACTTCACCACATGAGTGTTTTTTTAGATAAGGAACATCCTGAAATAAATTATGAAAAGATCATAGCAGATGTAACTAATCTAAGCCGTTTAAGCTATGTATTTGAAACTTTTTCACCAGAAATTGTTTTCCACGGAGCAGCCTACAAACATGTTCCTATGATGGAGGCAAATCCTATTGAAGCTTTAATGGTGAATTACTTAGGAACTAAAAATTTGGTTGACTTATCACAAAAATTTAAAATTAAACGTTTCGTTTTTGTTTCCACAGATAAAGCTGTAAATCCAACCAATATTATGGGTGCTTCTAAGCGTAGTGCAGAAATATATGTACAATCGGCTAGCAGAAGTAAATTAAATCAAACTGCTTTTATTACCACTCGTTTTGGAAATGTCTTAGGATCTAATGGTTCAGTTATCCCTCATTTCAAAAAACAAATTGAAGCAGGAGGACCAGTAACTGTAACTCACCCTGATATTACAAGATATTTTATGACCATAGACGAAGCTTGCCAATTGGTATTAGAGGCTGGTGCTATGGGTAAAGGAGGCGAAATTTTTGTTTTTGATATGGGTAAACCTATTAAAATTGTAAGTTTAGCAGAACAAATGATTCGCTTATCTGGTTACGTTCCTAACCAAGACATGAAAATTGTGTTTAGTGGCTTAAGACCAGGAGAAAAATTATATGAAGAATTGTTGGCAGATGCAGAAAACACTCAGCCAACCCATCATAAAAAAATATTAATTGCAAAATCTTCTTTTGAATTTCATTCTGAAAACTATCAATTAATTGAAGACTTAACCGAAAGTATTAAATCCTGTAGATCTAATGCTTCCATAAAAATATTGAGAGCCTTAGTTCCAGAATACACGCCTACACCTAATAGTGTAACTAAAAAAGTAGTAGCCTAAAATATAGGATACACTTTCCAACTATTTATTTTCTCTGCAACTTTAGAGTTTACGTAGCTCAGTAGTTCTTCATCAGCCTCGGTAAAAGCATTAAGTGTATTGGAATCGATGTCTATTTGTCCAATATTTTCCTCCTTATAAAACAAAGGGATTACTATTTCAGATTTCACATTTATGTTACACGAAATGTAATTGTCTTGTGCTTGTACATCTGGCACTAAAAAATTTTGATTGCTTTCTGCAACTTGGCCACAAATACCTTTTCCAAAAGGGATAATTTCATGGTCGGTAGGAATTCCTGCAAAGGCTTTTAATTTCAATTCTTTTTTGTCGCCGTTTTTAAAGTAAAATCCAACCCAATCATAATGACTGATCTCTTTTTTTAAAATTTCGCAAAGCAAATTTAGCAGCTCGTCTAAGTCTTTTGCTTTTTCACTGAGGTCATTTATCTTGGTTTTTAAATCTTTCATTTTCCTTTTTTTTGCAAAAGTATATCTATTTTAATGTAAAGCATTTCTTTTAATGCTTATTTTTGTTTCAACAATTCAAAAAGCAGGGAAGTTGAAAGTAACATTTATTCAAAAAAATAAATCGGTAATAAAGTTTCTACTTATTTTTTTTGGAAGCTATTTGCTTTTAGCTGGAGGGTATAAACTGTATTTACATCTCAGCGAATCTGGCGCTTACTTTCCAGATTATGTTACCTACTTAGTAGCTACGCAATCTGAAAATCTTTTGCAAAGTTTTGGTTACGAAACTTTTAGTATCCCTTATGAAAAGAATCAATCTATACGTCTAGCTCTAGATAATAGATTTGTAGTGCAAGTAATTGAGGGCTGTAACGGAGTAAGTGTTATTATTTTATTTGTGTCTTTTGTACTTTCCTTTTTTTCAGGTTGGAAAAAAACACTATTATTTATTTTCGGTGGATCTGTTTTAATATATGCGCTTAATGTTTTACGTGTTGCCCTCATTACCATGGGGATTTTTCATTATCCCGAGTATACTGAATTGCTTCACGAAATTTTATTCCCTCTTTTTATTTACGGCATTGTCTTTTTATTGTGGGTCATCTGGGTGAGACAATACAAAAAGCCTAAAAAAGCAGAAGATGAATAAGGCAGTAAAAACAAGCTTAATCCTTTTTTCTTTTTTATTGTTAGCGCTTATAAGAGCCTTTCAAACCGAACTTTTTACAGATCCTTTCATTGCATTCTTTAAAGGGAATTATGCTTCAAAACCACCGCCAATTTTAGATGAAATTAGCTTGTATATCAACACTGCCTTTCGTTACTTTTTGAATACAGTTGTGAGCTTATTCGCCATTTACATTGCTTTTCCAAAAAAATCTATCCTTAAATTTTCAGTTGTGTTTTATGTTTTTGCGTTTGTAGTATTAATGACCGTAAAAATTATTTTGATACAACAACTTCAACCTGATTTGTACAGCACTTTCTTTTATGTACGTAGATTTTTAATTCAACCTTTATTTGTCATTATTTTGTTACCCGCTTTTTATTATCAAGAAAAGCTTCAAACAGAAAAGGTTTAGTATAACAAAATTTGGTTTCGACATATTTTCCTCAATGCCGGTAGGCAGGGGTGAAATCTGGAAAAATTAGTGACTCTTTAGGGTAGGGAAAAAATGACGAGCTATTTGAAAAAAACACATTACTGAAATGTAATCAGCACAAGCAATGGAAGGGAACTTATTTTGTTTTTAATTTAAATTCACCACTGTAAGCGTCATGATCTATTAAATAAAATCAAAGTTTTTTGGAACTACTAATGACGTTAATTGTAAAAAATTGTTTTTCAATAATATATCATTTTTTGAGACCGCCATTTTTGCCCCAACCCGCCTTATGCGTTTGAATGGCTACATTCTAGTTAAATTTTTGATGTTACTGATCTACTTTTTGCACCTTTTAGGACAGGGGAAAACAAAAAGAAATTGAAAGAAAATCTTTCAAACGTAACTTTCTATTAATTGGAATTCTAAAATTTTCGGGAACTTGAACAGACAGTTCTATGTACAAAATACAAATTCTCTATATTTAATGTATATTTGTATATATGTTAAAATTAATCGAAGACAAAATTGAACAGCTTCAAGAAATCTGCAGAAAAAACGCTGTAGCGGAATTGTATGTCTTTGGTTCAGTATTAACAAACGAATTTTCTGAAGAGAGTGATTTAGATTTTGCCTATGTATTGAAAGACGATCTTTCACCCATTGAGTATGGAGATAATTTTTTTACACTTTTAGAAGATTTAGAAAACTTGTTTGACAGAAAAATAGATTTAGTATCCTACAGAATTGTAAAAAATCCAATTTTTAAGCAGGAACTTGATAGAACCAAAAAGTCTTTATATGCAGCAGCATAAAAAACTATTGAAGTATATTTTGGATATTGAGTCGATTATCGAAGAGCTTGAAGATATTATAAACCATCACAACAAAGACTTTACAGATTTTCAAAAAAACATTATTTCTGTACGAGCAGTAGAACGCGATCTAACCATTATTGGTGAAGCTATAAACAAAATAGTTCAACTCAAACCAGATATATCTATTTCAGGAGTAAAACAGATTGTTGGACTAAGAAACCTGATTGTTCACGCCTACGATTCAATTGAGCCATCGGTTTTATGGAGAATTTTATTAAAGGACATTCCTGTTCTAAAGGAAGAAATTGAAGAGTTAAAGTAGTAAATACCAATCTTATTTTGACTAACAAGGATTTTAAGTGCATGTCAGTTCGATCCTTCAAAACTTTACAAATTTGATTTTAAATTTCTTTTTCCCAACCCAAATGAGCAAAAAGTACTAGAAAAAGTATAAAATTTGAATAAGAATATAGCCATTCACCTTCTTTAGGTTTTGAGGCAAAACTGATTTTACTGCTTCGAATTAGTTTAATTTTTTGTCATTTACTAAACAGAAAAAAAATAAAAAAACTTGATGATTTCTCACCAAGTTAATTTTATATATTGAACTTAAATTCGCTTCTAAACCCACTTAGAGTTAGATCAGCTTTACTTTACCTGCTAACTTCTAAAATTTCAAAAGAAATTTTTCCGTTAGGTACTGAAATTTCAACTGAATCTCCTGCTTTCTTTCCTAGTAAGCCTTTTCCAATGGGAGAGTCTACCGAAATTTTACCAGTCTTTAAATCGGCTTCACTTTGTGCAACTAATTTGTAGGTTACCGTTTGTTGATTTGCAGTATTCTTTAATTTCACACTAGAGTGAATCAACACTTTTGTAGTATCTAGCTGAGATTCGTCTATCACTCTTGCGTTAGCGGCAACTTCTTCTAGTTTTGCAATACGCATTTCTAGCATTCCTTGTGCTTCTTTTGCAGCATCGTATTCTGCATTTTCACTTAAATCTCCTTTGTCTCTTGCTTCAGCAATGGCTTGTGAAGCTTTTGGACGTTCAACATCCCGTAACTGATTCAATTCAGCCTTCAATTTTTTTAAGCCTTCTTCAGTATAATATGATACTTTACTCATAACTTATTCGTTTAAACATATAAAAATAAAGAATCCCGCAGAGGCAGGATTCTTATTGCAAATGTACTAATTTTGTTGTTACTTTCAATTTAGTTTAAATTCTATTCAATATGAAAAAGTTTTTATTGCTTATTTCCATAGGTTTTCTACTCTTAGGATGCGCTGATGACGACCTTAGAAGAGAAAATCCCTTTTTGTTGAATTTGAGAATTGATGTAACTTTAAATACCAACTTACCCAGTTATACACCTCTTAATTTTCCAGGTAATGCAATTTATTACCCTAATGTTGGAAACGATGGAATTATAGTTGTAAACTCAGGAACAAGCATTTTAGCTTGGGATGCAGCAGACCCCAATGAAATTCCAAGAGACTGCACTCGCTTGCAAATACAAGGATTGGTAGGCGAGTCTAGTTGCGACCCCTCCAATGCATATAGTTTAGTTAGCGGGCAAGCTTTTGAAAATGGCGATTTGCAGTTTGGTTTGTTTAACTATAGAGTAGAACAGACAGGAAATGTAATTCGTGTTTTTAATTAAGCAGCCTATCTTCTAGTTTTTTTATTGAAAAACGGACAGCCATCTTTTCTCCAACAGCTAAGGATTTTGAGTGATAAGCGAAAATAGTTTGTTGTTGGAATTGAAGTTCAATTAAATATCGATCTGCTATAAAAAAAGTCTTTTTTACTTCTGCTAGTAATTTTACAGCAGATGAATTTAGTTCAATTTCATGCGGATAAACTACATACTTCATTGTTGAATCACCTCCTAAATAAGATCCAGAAATGAGGTTCCCTTCTTCAAAAAGGGAGGCTACTTTATAAGATTTTGGATTTTGATATAAGTCTTCTGGAGCTCTAAAATCAATCACTTTACCTTGATCTAAAACCAGTGTTTTATCTGAAAAAGAAAGCATATCTTTAAGGTCATGCGTGGCAAATAAACAGGTTATTTCTTCCTTTTTAAGGTAAGCAAACAAGTCTCTTCTCAATTGATTTTTTTTGTATTGATCTATATGGCTAAAGGGTTCGTCTAGTAGAATTAAATTTGGTTTTTTTGCCAAAGCTTGAGCTAAGGCAACACGTTGTTTTTGTCCGCCGCTTAAGTATTTTACTTTTTGGGTAGCTAAATTAAATAGGTCTAGGGTTTTTAATAAGTCATCGGTAATGCTCTTATTTTTTTCAGGATACATCCGTGAAAGGTGCTTTTTTACATTTTCTTCAACAGAAGTAAACGGCATTAAATCGAATTCTTGGGTGAGTAATTTTACATCATCTAAGCCAGGAATTAAATTATAGGCAGGTCCACGTACTTTTTTATTTCTCCAAAAAATTTCACCTTGATTTAGGTCTAAATTTCCAAAAATAAGATGCAGCAAGGTGCTTTTTCCACAGCCACTTTCACCTATAACAGCTATATGCTCACCTTTTTCTACTTGAAAATGAATGTCCTCAAGAGTTGGCTTTTCTTCGGTATAAGCAAAATGAACTTGGTTTACTTCCAGCATAGCCATTAAAGCAATTGTACTGCGTCTTTAGCAAAATAGCTTGCAATCATGCTAGCACCAGCGCGTTTTATCGCTAAAAGTTGCTCTAGCATTACCGCATCATGATCCAGCCAGCCTTTTTCTGAAGCCGCTTTAATCATAGCATATTCTCCACTAACTTGATAAACAGCAACGGGAAGGTTTACTTCATTTGCAATATCCCGAACAATATCTAAATAACACAAACCTGGTTTTACCATTACAATATCTGCACCTTCGCTAATGTCTGCTAAGGTTTCCTTGATGGCTTCCTTTCTGTTTGCAGGATCCATTTGGTAGGTTTTTTTGTCTTTTGGAATATCCTTTATATCTACTGGAGCAGAATCTAAGGCATCTCGAAAAGGACCATAAAAAGCAGAAGCAAATTTTGCAGAATAACTCATAATTCCAGTGTTATAGTAACTTTGGGCTTCTAGTTCATCTCGGATAACTTTTATTCTTCCGTCCATCATATCACTAGGAGCTACCATATCTGCACCTGCTTTAGCATGACTAACAGCCATTTGTGCCAAAAATAAATTGGTAGAGTCGTTTTCAATCACCCCATTTCTTACAATTCCGTCATGACCATACTTGGAATACGGATCAAGTGCAACATCCGTCATCACGAGCATTTCTGGTGTTGCCTGTTTTACGGTATCAATGGCTCGCTGCATTAAACCTTTTGGGTTAAGGGCTTCTGAACCTGCATTGTCTTTCAATTGGTCGTCTACTTTTACAAATAGCAAAACTGATTTTAATCCCATCTTCCAAAGCAGCTTTACTTCTTTGCTTAAGTAGTCTAAACTAAACCGATAATAATTGGGCATAGAAGCAATTTCTTCCTTCACATTTTTGCCTTCTACCACAAATAATGGGACAATGAAATCGTTAGGGCTTAAGCTGGTTTCGCTTACTAAACTGCGCATGGCTGGATTGGTTCGAAGTCTTCTAAAGCGTTGATTAGGATACATATTAGTTTTTTTTGAAATTCTTAAATTCTAAAAATAAATGTTTTTCAATACTTAATTTTGATTGATTATCTGTGCTAAAATTTTCTCTGTAATGAGGTAAGTTGGTTTTACCCCCGTAGTTCCTAAACCTCCAGAAGCTAGGGTACTTCCTGTTTCTAAAGGATTATCACTAGCATAATAGGCATATCTTACTTTTACATCTTTACTGATGTTTAAGCGTAACATAGCTGAAGCTTGAATTGCTTTTTGGTAGTGAGCACCTTCCATTTCCAGACCAATAACCCGCCATGAAGAAGTGTGGAAAAACTCTAAAATGTCTTTATTTTGAAGCGAGGTTCCTAAAACAGTAACCATAGCACCATCAAAAACACGTAAGCCATGGCCTTCAAATTCTTCAATTTGCAAATCATTTTGAAACGGATAATTGTCTGCGGTTCCTTCAAATAAATGTGCATTAGGAATCATAATATCTCCTTTTCCACCTTTTAAAATACCCGCTTTTCCCATGATGGAGACTGAACTTACATTCATAAATTTAGGTTTGCCTTCAATTTCAGTAGGTTTAAGCAACTCGTCCATGGTTTCGTAAGCTTGCTCACCGAATGCATAATCCATCACTATAATTACATCGTCTACCTTAGCATTTATTGGAAACTGAGAGTGTTTGTTTTGTAAATTTTTCAAATCGAATACTTGCACATCTATATTGGTGCCGCTTTCATCTTGAATATAAATCATTCCTTGCGCTTTGGCATATTGTTCTACTTTTTTTCGCATGGCATGATTTTCTGGTTTACTTAAAGCTTCGAAGGTAGGTAGCATGTGGTTTTCATCTACCTCTTTTCCTAAAGCTCCTTTGGCATATAGCGTGTTCATAACCGAATGCATATTGGCACTGATAACATGAATTTTCCGATCTAATAAATCATGATTAGCAAGGGTTTTAATGATGTGGTCTGCCCAAATTTCACCATGAATATGATGCCCTAAACGTTCTCTAAGTACAGGACTAAAAGTAATGACTCTCTTCTTGTTTTTTACCTCTTCATCTATGGCTAGATTTCCTAAGTTATAGATGATGTGCAAAAATCGGTCAGGATTTGTAGCACTAGCAAATTTGGTATAGACTTGGTTGACTTCAAAAAAAGTTCTTCCTAAGATATTTGAGGTATGGGTAATGGCAACTTCTCTATCGGGCAGACTTAATTCTTTTTTGGATTTTATGGCTTCTTCTAATTTTTGCCAGTCTCGATTTACATGTCCTGCTTCATTTACAATTACGCGTTTCATGATTTTATGAGATTCGACAAACATAAAAGTAAGGTGAGTAAGAATATCGTATATTTCTGAACGACCGCGGGTAACTTCTATGTTCATTTGCTCATCATCTATGCGGTAACAATTTCTCCTTCGCTTAGGCGGAACAATGGGTTTAAAATGCGACTCTGAGTAACCTTCATCACTGGTTAAATTTATAAATCTACATTCTTCTATGCCAATAGGAAGCCTTTCAATAACATAAAGTAGACCATTTAGTTCTACTTTTTCTTCTGTAATAGAGCCATAAATTTCAGGCCTCAAAGTCAATAAAGATTGCCGCAAAGTTTCACCAGAAACACCCATCGGTTTGTAAAACCCACGAATAAATAAATGCCGCATAGTAATGTATATACGCTCTATGGCATTGGTGCTTTCCCTTGCTCTGCTTCTTGTGATGTCTGGAAAACGCTTCATTTATTTTTATTTAGTTTTTTAATCTGTTTTTATTTTAAAAGGCTCCAACTGCCCTGCTATATCTCTATCATTAGAAAGTCTGGGTATTTTATTTTGCCCACCTAATTTTCCTTTTGCTTTCATAAAACTCTGAAAACCATCTTTCTCTATTTTTGTAATGACCAATTTACGAAGAATATTTCCTTGGATTAAATCATCATAATAGGAGTTTTGTTTTCTTACCGAATCATCTATTGTGTTAGCAAAAGCTGCTAGGTTATTGGGTTCTTTTTGAAACTCGATAAACCATTCATGATAGGGCAAACCTTTCTCTGGGTCAACTTCTGGGGCTACTGTAAATTCACTAATTTGGGCTTGGTGTTTTTGGCTAGCTTCTTGTATGGCTTGCTCTACTTCTTTTGCAATAACGTGTTCGCCAAAGGCTGAAGTGAAATGCTTGATTCTACCAGAAACCATCACTCGGTATGGTTTTGTAGAGGTAAACATGATGGTATCTCCTACATTGTATCGCCATAATCCTGCATTATTGGAAATAACCATGACGTAATTCACCTCTATTTCTACATCTTTTATGGTGAGTATTTTAGGTTTATCTTCAAAAAACTCATCTGCTTTAATAAATTCATAAAAAATTCCAGCATTAAGCAAAAGCAACATGCCCTTTTCATTTTGTTTGTCTTGATAGGCAAAAAAACCTTCTGAAGATGGATAGAGTTCTATACTGTCTTTTTTACTTCCAATTAGTTCTTCAAATTTAGAGCGATAAGGTTCGTAATTTACTCCACCATAAATGAATAAGCTAAAATTAGGAAAAATTTTATCAATGGGTTTTTGATGTTTTTCAACTAAAATTTCAAAGTAGGTTTGTACCCAAGAAGGAATACCACTAATTAGGGTCATGTTTTCTACTTCGGTTTCTTCAACTATTTTACGGATTTTTGTATTCCAATCTTCAATGGTATTGGTTTCCCAACTTGGCATTCGGTTGGCTTGTAGATAAGCTGGGATAAAATGAGCAACAATCCCCGATAACCTACCAAAATGGATTCCGTTTTTTTCGTCAAGCTCTGGACTTCCTTGTAAAAAAATCATCTTGCCATCTACAAAACTAGCATTTCCTGTTTCATGGATGTAGCTTAAAATGGCATTTCTAGCTGCATCAATGTGGTTGGGCATAGAATCTTTGGTAAGTGGGATGTATTTAGCACCGCTAGTAGTACCAGAAGTTTTTGCAAAATACAAAGGTTTTCCTGGCCACAAAATATCCTCTTTTCCTGCTACTACTTCTTCAACATATGGGCGGAGTCCTTCATAATCTGAAATGGAAACCTCCTGCTGAAAATCTTTGTAATTCGAAATTTTTTCAAAATGATGATCCTTCCCAAACTTTGTGTTTTTGGCTTTATTAATTAGTTCATTAAAAACCTTTTCTTGAGTTTGGATAGGCTTATTTGCCCAAGAAGCAGTTTTATATGCACTAATTTTAGCATAAATTTTGGCACCTATTTGTTTTAAAGACATATTATTCAAAGCTAATAAATTCTGTTGGATCAATAGGGTTTCCATCAATCCATAATTCAAAATGCAAGTGTGTTCCAGAGCTTAAATCACCTGTATTTCCAGCTAGAGCAATTACTTGTCCTGCGTTCACCAAATCTCCTTGGCCAGTAAGCAAAGATGCATTGTGTTTGTAGACAGAAATTAAACCGAATTGATGCTCGATGATAATTACAAATCCTGTCTCTACAGACCATTCAGCAAAAATAACGGTTCCATCTGCGGTAGATTTTACAGGTTCGTCTTTTGAGGTAGCAATATCTACTGCATAATGTTTTGAAGGAACATCATAATTGGATGTTATGATTCCGTTTACAGGCGGGTATAAGCTGAAATCTGAACGAAATACTGCTTCTTCCATCAAGTTGTATTTGTCTTCTTGCTCGACTTCTTCTCTCAACTCTACTTCTGCTTCAGAAGGGTCGAAATCTACACTATCTGGATTGATTTTCTCTTTTATAAATATAGCGCTGGTATCTATTTCTGTATTTTCATCTTCGCCGCGCAATACGGTTCGTATAGAATTTAAATATTGATCATTCTGGCTAATTTTCATTTCTAATGAATCTACCTGATAAGCTAAACTTGTCGCTTTTAGCCGCAATGAAGTTGAGGAGTAGCCGGGAATGTACTCACGTAATGGGGTAAAAGCTATAAATACACTAGTTGTTCCAATTAATAAAATGGCTGAAAAAACAACGAGTAGTATTATTTTTATTCTATTTACTTGAAAAGAGATTCTTTCTTCGAATGTATCCTCATTCAAAATCACCAAACGATACCGATGGAGCATCTTTTTGGAAAGCTTAGCTTTTTTTTCTTTTTTCTTATCCATTTATTTATATAAACTGTCTCGCAAATATACATTTTAACCCTAATTATTCATACCAAAGTTGTGTATCCTTTCTCTGCGTTAAAATTTTAAACCGTAGCTATCGGGAATGCTTGAAAATTATGCCTAGTTAGAGAAAAAAATAGCGGTGGTTAAGGTGAATATGAGAGTTCATAAATCTAAAAGGCTTAAAGCTGGTTCTGATTTAAATGTAGCATAAACATTTTTTAAAATTGCTATCACCTTGATATAAGCTTCTTGAAAAATTATATTTGTTAGATGAATCTTTCATTTGTTTTTAATTGTGTAATTTTGCAGGAAATTAAATATTTATGAATAGTTTATTTGTAATCATGGGATTAGTTGGGCCTTGGCAGATTGCCATTATTGTAGTATTGATTTTATTGCTTTTTGGTGGTAAAAAAATTCCAGAATTAATGCGAGGACTTGGAAGCGGAATAAAGGAATTTAAAGATGCCTCTAAGGAAGAAACGGATGAAACTGAAGATTCAAAAAAGACGATTAAATAATTGAATTTTGAGACACAAAATTTACAAGTGCTTCAAATGAAGCACTTTTTTTATGCAGTACGTTTGTTGAATTCTATAGTTATACCAATTTCAGCATTAAAGGCGCTATAAAACGCATTCACTTTCCTTATTAATATTTTTCATAGCTCTGCTATGTCTCGATCGTAAAATCTTTGATTTTATTGTGTATTGAACCTTCATAACGAAAGTCTATTACCTAATTTGGGATAAAAAAGCAATTTTGTTTTCTCAATTACTTTTGATAGTCAAGTTGGTATTACAAAAAGAAATTCCATACAATTCCAAATCGGAACCTGAAATCTCTAAGCGCATAGCCTGGTGCTGTAAAGTTTGTATTTCCTTCAAATAAATTGGTTACATTTTCGAAGGCAAAAAACAATCTTGCCGTTCTTACTTTTGCATTGAAGAAAACATCTATATTGTAAAAGCCATCTAAAGTGGTAAAATCTTGAATAACAAATTCATTCAAGATAGGATTAAACATATTGGAATTGAAATCTGAAAAATACTTAAAAGAAACACCCGTTTGTATAAAAGCAGCTTTTTCAAACCAATGGTCTTGGTAATACAAACTATTTCTGGTAACAAATTCTGGTGTAGGAAGTAAGTTTGCTCCGTTTATACTATTTTGATACATCAGCGTGTGATGCATTCCGAAAATTCCAAATTTCATATCATTTGTAGCCTTTACCTTCAAATACCTTACATCTTGATTTGTTGCTTGAAATGCTTGCACATTGGTAAAAACTTCATCTATACTCGCTATTTCTTCTGAGGTTCCAAAATAAGTGAAATTATTAATTTGAGTGAGTGATGCTTCTACTTTGCCATATTTTTTATGACTGATTTCTCCACCTAAAACCTGTGTATCGATGTTGCTAAAATCATCATTAAACCAATTGTAATTTTCATAAGCACTCTGGAAAAGCAAGTAATTGAAATTTGGTGCGCGAGAACTAATGGATAAATATCCCTTTACAGCAACATCATCTGTTAATTGGTATTGTAAATTACCATTGAGTAAACTTCCATCAAAATCACTAGCTAGGTTGTATTTTACTTCTCCTTGGTAAGATAAACGGCCTATAGTATTGGAATAGTTACCACCTACAGTGTATATATTTCCGTTTAAAAGATTAGGAATTACATCAATTACATCACCCTCATTTTGAACAAGAATGGAATTATATTCGTATCTAAAATCGGTCAGGGCAGCAGAAAACTCAAATTTACCAAGAAGCTTTTGATAGTAGTTTACTTTTACCTCATTTACATATTCAAAGTGTTTTACTTCGTTCTTGATGTCTGTATTTTCTAATGTAGGTCCAAAATATGGACTAGCATTGGTTTGAGAAAAAGCATAATTTTTATCCTCTACCTTAAATTCGTGAGCAATCTTTACTTGGTTATTTTGCGTTGAATCGTTTCCTCGAATTAAAATATATTCTTGGTCTAGATAAAATCTGTTTCCCCACAATCGGCTAAAAGCATCTTGAAATTGAACTTCTAGCGAAGCCCTGTTTTCAAATTCGGGAACTTCATTTACGTAATTCTCTATAGCTTGGGTGGTAAGTCCGCCATTTTCTTGTTGGTCTAAATCTTGCGAAGTAAAATGAAACCTCAAAAAATACCGGTCTTTCTTGTTTCGGAAATTAAAACTGGCTTTGAAATTATTTGCTTTTGAACGGGAATGCACATACTCTCCCAACGAATTTAAAGCTTCGTAAGCAATAGCAAAATTGATGCGAGGGGTGAGGTTAGTGGTAAAAAAAGATTTTAAGTTCTGCCCTTGTTCTAATACCGTCCTAAAATACAACTCGGTTAATGGGGTAGGAGTTTCATAATAATAAATGTCATCTTTTGTTGCGTAGTTATAATGCTTAGCTGTTGCTCCTATATTGGGCGTAAGTGAAAAATTTTGAAAATCGTAGCCTAAGTTATTGTAGGTCATTCCAACATTATGAAACTCCATCAATTCAAAATTATCTTGGCGTAGGTAATTGGCTTTAAAATACTTTTGTATGCTCAAGGAAGTATCTACTACAGTTGTATCTCGTTCCCGATTTATGATTTTATAATCTGTAGATGGTGGCATGTCCTTTTTTTTCTTAACGCCACGCGAATCTTGGTCACGCTGGTTTTCTTGTCCTTCTTGCTGAACCCTGCCAGAACGTAATTTGCCTTGTTGCGCTTCTGCAAAGCCAACAAAAAATAAGAAAATCATTAAAATGAAATACCGATGCATAGGATTGTAAACAATAGCCGCAAAAGTATCATTTTTTAAGGAATCACATTTCATTACTTAGACTTCTTATTTCTCAATATTTTCTCAACTACTTTAAGCCCTATTAAACCTTAGCTGTTTTTAGTTTTATTTGTAAATATAGTGAAGTTCTTAAGGGGTTTAAGTATAGCTAAATACACACAAAAAGTAAGGTCGCACTCAGAATCTACTCAAGTAAAAATCCATGTATGCCTAGAAAATTATTACTTTTGGTTTTATGTTAAAACCATTTTTACATTCAAACCTTATAGAGTGTGGCACAGATGAAGCTGGTCGTGGATGTCTTGCTGGCCCTGTTACGGCAGCAGCTGTGATTTTACCTGAGTTGTTTGTAAATGAAATACTAAACGATTCTAAACAACTTACCTTACTAAAAAGAAATCAATTAAGAGAGGTGATTTTACAAGAAGCTACTGCGTATGGAATTGCCCACATTATGATGGAAGAAATCGATGAAATCAACATTCTGCAAGCTTCCATTAAGGCGATGCACAAAAGTATAAAGCAATTGCAACCCCAACCAGAATTTATTTTAGTAGACGGAAATAAGTTCAACCATTATTCAAAAGTTGCACATCAGTGCATTGTAAAAGGAGACACAAAATATTTAAGTATAGCAGCAGCATCCGTACTTGCCAAAACAGAACGGGATGCCTTTATGGAAAAGATTCATGAGGAATTCCCCATGTATAATTGGATTAAAAATAAAGGTTACCCAACGAAAGAACATCGTGCAGCTATCCGAAAACACGGAATTACCAAATACCACCGTAAAAGTTTCAGGTTGTTGCCAGACCAATTGGCTTTTTCGTTTAAGTAATTTTTTAGTTGAAACCTGACTTTAAGACCCGAAAAAATGCAAGCATAAACTAAATGGTGTCGCTAGCCCTGAAATATTATTATATAAAGACATTCAGAAATAAGATAGGGGCTGCTGAAAAAGGGGAATATCTGTTAAATGCTGGGGATAAGGCTTATTTTTGTTTTATAAAGTGCAAGGAAATATAAAGAAACCCTCAATTAATCGTGCATCTTAAGTTTGATAAGTCTTTATGAAAGCAGTCTTATAAACATTAGATAAAGATCAGGATTTAACAAAAGAAGAAACTAAATTTTGAAATGTAGTCCCACTAGGGACTTAATATTGGTAAAGTATGAACTTCTCCCAATGTTTTACTGTGCCGTTAGGTACAGCATATCAAATGATTTTCTTCAGAGATTTGAACTTAAGATTTATGTTTCGGTAGTTTTTCAGCAAACCCTAAGATAAAGCGGCGTTAGCCCTGATGTTTTATTATTAGAGATGCTATTGTAAACGCAAAAAAATGGTCTTAGAAATCGGGAAAGTAGTTATTCGTATTTAGTGCGTTAGGGTGCGAAGTTTCAAACTTCGTACAGGCTGTACTTTTCTTAAAATGATCAGTTTTACCTCAATCCTATTTTGCTAAAATTTTCTAGTTGTAATTTGTTTGCTAAATTGGGGGTTTTAAAAAATTCAATTTACAATGATTACAAAAATTATCGTTCTTTCTATTTACGTCGGCATTCTGTTTTTGATAGGAATACTCGCCTCTAGAAGAGTTAAAAGCATGAGTGATTATTACTTAGGAGGCAAAAAAATGGGGTTTTGGGCGGTTGCCTTTTCGGCTAGAGCTACTGGTGAATCTGGTTGGCTTTTAATCGGATTGACCGGAATGGGAGCTATTGCAGGTTATTCCGGATATTGGGTTGTGGCTGGTGAAGTGCTTGGGGTTTTTCTATCCTGGCAGTTTATGGCGAAACGCTTTAAAAGGCGGTCGGATACTTACAATTCCATTACCATACCAGATTATTTGCAAAGTCATTTTAAATCTTCTACCAACACACTTCGTGTATTATCTGCATCTGTGCTAGTAGTCTTCGTGGTCATTTATGTAGCCTCACAAATGGATGTCACAGGTATTGCTTTTGAATCTATGCTGAATATTGATTACAGAATTGGTGCCTTAGTAGGATTTAGCATTGTACTACTATACATTTTTATAGGTGGATTTGTAGCCGCAGTTTGGTCTGACATGTTCCAAGGAATATTGATGTTTTTCGGTTTGATTTTAATCCCGATTGTAGTCTGGTTTTCCATGGATCATGGCGCTGGAGTGACTGAAGGTTTGAATGCAATTGATCCTACCCTAACCCAAATCATGGGAAGAAGCGAAGACGGTTGGATGAACTTTTTTACCATTCTTGGTTTTTCTATGATTGGTTTGGGCTTCTTAGGTTCGCCACAAGTTTATGTCCGTTTCATGTCTATTGAAAGTGAAAAAGAAATAGATAAAGGGAAATGGGTGGCATTGCTTTTTACGCTTTTAACCGATGCAGCTGCAGTAACTATTGGTATTCTTGCCCGAATTTACTTTACAAAAGAAGGACAAGACCCAGAAGCCATTTTAGGAACGGGAGGAGAAGATGTGTTGAGCATGATTACCCATGAATTTCTTCCTACCATTTTAGTAGCCCTTTTTATTGCCATTGTACTTGCAGCAATTATGTCTACCATTGACTCTCTGCTTGTTTTGGCGTCTAGTGCTGTTACACGTGATTTTTATCAAAAAATATTCAGACCCGATTTAAAAGATGAAAACTTAACCAAAATATCTAGGATTGTAACGGTTGCTATGGCCATGGTGGCGCTTGGAATTGCCATCTTACTATACAACCTGTACCCAGACCGGCAAGTCTTCTGGATTATGATTTTTGGATGGTCTGGAATTGCAGCTACTTTTTGCCCTGTGATTATCTTATCTCTTTTCTGGAAAGGCTATTCAGAACAAGGAGCGATTGTTTCTATGGTAACTGGATTTGCATCTGTAATTTTATTCAAATTTGTTTTTTCAAATATGGACGGAATAGGTGCTTACTTAAAAGAGTTAGATGTCTTGGCTCCTTCTTTTTTATTGGCTATGATTACGGGTTACATCGCATCAAAAATATTTCCTCCTAAGAATGAAAAAGCATCCTAAAAGCTACATTGAGAATCATTTTTGAAATTGGACTTATTTTCTATGTTTGCAACTGAAAATTTTAGGATATCGACTCTTTGTTTGTTAGAAAAGAATTCGAAATAGTATAAAAACTGACTTTGGATTTATGAAAAGAAGTTGATGTAAAGCTCCCTTACTCTTATCAATTAAAAAATAGAAGATTATGAAAGTTTACGGAAGATGTAAAAACTGTAAAAACGAGATAGGATATCGAACTTATGCAAATACGCGAGTGGAATTTGCAATGAAAGACGGAGAAACTAAAAATTTAAATTGCAAAAACTGTGGGGCCAATGAGGAGTTTCACGTAGATGAATTACGAGCACAACATTCAAAAATGCCCTATTTAATTGCGGGTTTAAGCATTCTGACAATCCTAATTATTACCTTGTATTTTCTGTTTTTCAGCGATAGTGAATACGTGATTATTGCTTTTGGTTTGCCTTTAGTTACATATATCATTCTTAAGAAACAAGATCAAACACGAGTTTCTAATTTCAATAAAAGAAAATTAAAAGGTCGAATTCATAATATCTAATAAAAATCATCATTATTTATTTCTTGTATGCCTTATTATATCTGATAATAGCAGATAGAAATAAGCCAAGGCTAAAACCAAACACACCTTTGAAATTTCACAGTTCAAGCAAAACAAATTATATTGCACCTCTTTTAAAAATCACTCAAAAGAAGTATTTAAAATGACGTACACCATCATAGATGTAGAAACCACGGGAAAAGGAAATCGGATGACGGAGATTTCTGTTTTTAAGTACGATGGAGAAAGTATTGTTGATGAGTTTACTTCGCTGGTTAATCCAAATAGTTTTATCCCTCCACAAATCACGGCACTCACAGGAATTGATAATGATTTAGTCGCCGATGCACCAAGTTTTGATGAGGTGGCACAAGACATTTTAAATATTACTGAGGAAGCTATTTTTGTAGCTCATAACGTGAATTTCGATTACAATGTGATTCAAGGAGAATTTAAACGTTTGGGAATAGATTTCAATAGGAAAAAATTGTGTACAGTACGTTTATCTAGACGTTTACTACCTGGATATCGTTCATATAGTTTAGGGAAATTATGCAGGGATTTAAATATCAATCTTGTAGACAGACACCGCGCTAGAGGAGATGCAGAAGCCACGGTAATACTTTTTCAAAAATTATTGCAACAACCAAATTCTGAAGAGGTTTTCAAGACTTTTTTGAACAAGAACTCTAGAGAAGCTACTCTGCCTCCCAACTTACCCAAAGCCACATTTGAAGCTTTACCCACGACCGAAGGAATTTATTATTTCAAAAACAAAAAAGGAAAAGTAATTTATGTGGGAAAAGCTAAGAACGTTAAAAAGAGAGTGCTTAGTCACTTTTATAGCAAGACTAAAAAGTCCTTAGATATGGTAAGAGAAACTGGCGACATAGATTTTGAAGCTTCTGGAAGTGAACTTATTGCCCTACTTATGGAAGATGCAGCTATTAAACATCATTTTCCTGTGTACAATAAAGCATCCAAAAGAACCATCCAGTCGTTTTCTATTTTCTCTTACAAGGACCGAAAAGGAATTGTACACTTAGCAAGCAATAAAGGCCGTTTGGCACCTAATCCCATCATTACATTTTATTCGATTAGAGATGTACGGGAATTTATGGAAAAACTGTGTGCAAAGTACAATTTGTGTCCTAAATATTGCCATTTACAGGAAGCCGTTTCAGAATGCTCACATTATAATATCAAAGATTGCAAAGGGATTTGTAAAGATGAAGAAGCTATTGAAGATTATAACAACAGAGTTTTGGAAGCCATTTATGATATTTCTGATCAAAAAGAAGATATCATATTAAAAGAAAAAGGAAGGAATCCACAAGAAGATGCTTTTGTGATGATTAAAAAAGGCACCTATGTTGGTTATGGCTTTGTAGATAAAGAAGAACCCATAAATCACATGGAAGATTTAGAGGCTTTTCTCACGCTTCAAAAAAATAATATAGATATTCAGAAAATACTTAGACCTAAACTGTTGAAGATCTAGTGTTCGTTTTGGTTGTCGGTTTTCTGTTGTTCTGCTTTGTGTTGTCGTTTTTGTGGGAGTATGCCTTCCGCTTAAGGATAAACTCATAAAATTACGTAAAGCTAAGATTTACAATTTGATGCATCTTCAGTTTTTCTGTTGTTAATTTTTATTCTTGGTTAATAGGAACTTAAAAGGGAAATGAATATGTTAGATAGCGACTTTTCATGGTCAAATTGGTATAAGAGCTGTGAAATAACATTAAGATTATCAGAGTTAAATAAAAGTAGCAATGATTAAAGCTGAAAATCATTTGTAAAAAGTGGGTATAAACTGAAAAGATAGGTAATGAAAATTTTAAAAACTTTAATGGTTTTAAGCTTAGTTTCAATACTGGCTTGCGATAAAAAAAGCGATATATCGGATGAACAAATAAATCAAATTCAAAAAGAAATTGAACAGTTGTTTACCTTTGAAGAAAAGAAAATCTATTTAGAAAAAATACTGGAAGATGACCAAAACGTAAGAGACGATTCAGACTTGGTATTACAGCATGGCTTAGACTCGCCAGAATATATAGAATTTATAAATGCTCAATGGAAACAAGACGAAATAAATCTAGTTAAGGTAGAAACATATTTAGAAATACATGGTTACCCAAGCAAAGAGATAGGAGATATGGCAACGACTGCGCCTTGGATGGTAATTCATCATGCTCAAGGCTATGAAGCTAGAGAAAGGAATTTTAAAGTAATTTATGAAGCCTATTTGAAAGATGATATTACTGACGGGGCAATTTCTTTCTATTTAGGTAGGATGTATGATATAAAATATGGCGAAAGATTAAAAATGAAAAGTCCTTATAAACCAGAAGATGAAATTAATCTCTTAATTAATAAATTGAATTTAAAAAAGAAGAAAATTGAAGTTCAAGAACAGCATGAGAAAAATACGCATGACGAAACAAAGTTATAAGTAATACCGTATTATTTTTATACATTAGGAAATGACGGGGGTTATTTTTTGCTATGTTTCGTTAGTGACTTAAAAAAAGTAACTTATTTATACAGGTAATTATAATATAAGTTTTAAAAATGATTAGGCATGAAAAACGAAGAGTATCGCTTCTTTGGTCAACACAGAAAGATAGACTTCTGATCACCATAATAACAAATTAAAGGATGAAGCTAGGAAAATTTAAAAACAAGAATTTATTCATTTTATTAGCAATACTAATTCTAACATCATGTTCTTCGGTTTCAAAACTAAGGACATATTCAGTTGAAGTTGATGAGTCAGTTAATGAAAACAAAATGTGCAAGGTTATTATATTTAACGATTCTCATAAAGTTCTATACTCTCAGGGAACAGGAATAATTGATATCAGATTGGACAATAGCTACTATGGAAAAATTCTTATCAAAGACTTTATTGAATTTGAAACCAATATTGGTGATAGAACTTTGGTATTAGAACATTGGGATGTTGGCTACTTTTCTTCAAAGCATTCAATTTCATTGAAGGAAGGAAATAATTATATCAAGTTAAAAGCTAAACCAACATCTCATCGTATTGAAATTCTTGATAGTTTAAGTAACAGCTTTTATCAAGTTTACAACAAAAGACCAATAGACAAAGACTATATTTTTACAAGTGAATAAAATATTGGTTAATAACAGGTATCTATAATGGTGTGGCCGTTAAAACCCTGCCTCACCTGTGTTTGTTGAGCAAAGCCGAAATGTAGGCAAGGAAAAGTATGGGAATTTGTTCAACTTTATGATTGAAAAACGAAGGGTATCGCTTATTTGGTCGCCACTGAAATATACACGAATCTTTACCTACTATTCAATGAAAAGCTGTAAACAAAAACAAACAAATATTGTACAAAAAACAACAAAACACACAAATTACTACACAAAAAGCGACCAGAATACACAAATTTCGGCACAAAATCATAAACAGAAACATACAAACAAAAACACATTTTAAAACAAACTTGCTAAACACATCAATAAATCATTGTTAATGAGTCTGTTACAAAACTACCAAAAAAAATACAAAATTGTTTTACAAGCCAAATCATAAGCTAAAACCCATATATTTAAGGTTTGAAATAGTGTTTCAAAATTATTGTTATATACTAGTTGTGGCTAATTTGAAAAAATGAAAATCCTGAAAATAATATTGATATCATTGGGACTTTTAGTTCTAGTTGCCATTGGACTTTTCTTTGGGTCAATTTGGTATTATTCGTGGCAGGACAGTAAATTTTATGACATTGAAATCCCAGAAGGTGAGAATTACCAAAAGCCTACTGAATATCTGAACAACAAACAGCTTGACTCACTAAAAAACTTAGCCGTTGACTCTGAAAGAATTGAAATCATTGGAACAGGTTATGATGGATATGATTTTTATATGTGGCATAAACCGACTGAAATGGGTGAAATCTACATTAAAGCTTTTGAGCTAACTAAGAACCAAAGACTTTCAGAGTGGAAACTGACAAATAGAACTAAGAATTTGATTAGTGAGCTGTCAGACGACTACAAATTGTTTACGGGTCGGACTGTTATTGACGAAGGAACATTTGAAAAATATTACCCTGCAAGATTTGAACTTTGGTTTAAATCCGAAAAGGATGGAGCTGAAAAGAAATTGACTGAAAAGTCCTATTTAATAGATGGATGGGACAGATAGAAAATTAAAAATTGCCACAACAGCGCATCAAAAATGGCGAGATTTGTACTGAAACGAGAGTTTTGTGTATTTTTAGAAAATTAATATTTAACCGAAAAATTTGCGCATTTTAAGTCGCCACTTATGTTATGCGCGAACCGTTGTGAATAATGCAATGAGCAATAGATTAGAAAATATAGAGAAACTAACCCAATTGGCGAAAAAAAGAACGTCAGCAACGTTAGAAAGATTTGGCTACAATCTGACATGGGATGAATACCAAAAAAAGTACTTCGGCTCACGTTTTTATGAATGGACAAATACCAAGGCAGAGCATTTATTTCGTTTAGTATGGGATGGAAGGGATAGCTGGTTGATTTTACAGGAGAATTGGACTTCGGATATTAAGAAGAAAAAGTACTGGGGCGACATTATAGTTCAGCCCTTTGATTCAAATAACTCGAGCGATCGGTACATTAATTCATTAGTTGACAAAATCGAAGAAAAAATAGAAAAGCACTATGCACAACAGTTATAGTTTATAGCGGATTTTGTGCTTAACCGAAAATGAATTACTTTTAATAATCAAAAAGGTCAACCGAATGGTAGTCGCCTTTTTTCCGCCCTACTATTCTTATACAAAACCGTTGGCAGTAATTAAACAATTTAAAAACCCCTTTTTCTAATTGACCTCAATAGATTCAATTAAAATTTCAAAGGATTCTTCTTTTTTGTTACCAATCAGCAATTGCATTTCTACTACATTTTCACCTTGGTAATTAGGCACATCCACTGGTTCACCATGATAACTAGCTTCCATCAATTCAAATGGAATACTGATTTTCTCCCAATTATTGCCTTCTTCAGTAGAGAAAGTAAACCCATAAGAGTATCTGCCATTTGGAGTTCTAACCCGAAAGTTATAATCTTTTCCGTCCCCTTTCAAAGTGATCATAAATGCCTTATAATTTTCAGCAATAACGTAGGGATTTGTTTCAGTAGTTTGATGTATTGAGCAAAATCCGCCATTATTTTCAAGAGATACGCTACCAGAAAATTGTGCTCTACTGTCCTCCGTCATTTTGAGTTGGCTATCTGAACGGCCTCCCATAACAACATCATTTTGAACACGCCATTTTCCTTTGCCTTGTTTAGTAAAATCATAAATGCTTTGAATGCTCATATTATTTTCTTTTTTTTGAGGTGTTTCTGAAGTTGTAATCGTTTTAT
>Ga0307966_1000360_pt1 | contig 37637 bp, 31 predicted proteins | sample OrgLakmetagen646_FD_203141 | JGI IMG/M metagenome (GOLD analysis project Ga0307966, IMG submission 203141) | Saline water microbial communities from Organic Lake, Antarctica - #646 | ecosystem: Environmental > Aquatic > Non-marine Saline and Alkaline > Saline | place: Antarctica: Organic Lake... | reverse complement strand
AACAAACGCCCTTTTTGGACAACCCAATGTATTTATTTGATATTTTTGAATCAAACTCAGGTTATAATGTCGGTACAAACCATTCGGCTGTAATATGAGTGAACTCACACTAATTATTCTCATTTCCTGGGCGGTTGGTTTAATGGCTTTCGCCGGGGGGTTGATTGCTTCGGCTGACAAAAGCAAGGAAACTGAATTAAAGAGAGAACTGAGGCACGGAATTGTGGCATTTGGTGGCGGAATTCTTATTGCAGCCGTGGCTTTTACGCTGGCACCAAAAGGCATCGAACAGCTCTCTACACCGGGCTTGATTATAACTTTTTCGCTGGGCGGAGTGCTGTTCTCAGTTTTTGACTATGTCATTTCAAAACAGGTTGGAAGCCGCGCTAATTTGATGGCTATGATGATGGATTTTATTCCGGAATCCATAGCACTCGGAGCACTTTTCGCTGATAACCGATCAGCAGGCTTTTTACTGGCACTTTTTATCGCGGCTCAAAATTTACCGGAGGGATTCAACTCCTACAGAGAAAGTGTTGGCGGAAAAAGCACATCTAAGTCAGTTTTGTTAATTTTACTTTTGGCCAGCTTAATGGGGCCGATAGCAGCATATGCCGGGTATATATTTTTATCTGAAAGTCCGGTTATTACAGCGGGCATCATGAGTTTTGCCAGCGGCGGAATCTTATATCTTATTTTTCAGGATATAGCTCCTCAATCCAAAATGGGACGACGATGGCTGCCGGCGCTTGGGGCAGTGCTCGGCTTTGCCTTTGGCATGGTGGGTGAACAGGTGCTTGGATAACAGCATGACTCCGTAGCAGGCCATTTTTGAGAAACAATACGTCTATTCTATTGATAACGTCTCCCCCCGCTCCTGGCTCTTTATGAGCGGCCTAACCCAAGTCGGGAATTTTCAATTCCGTAACGGTCTAAAATATAATGTAAAGCAAGCTTGACATTGACTATCAAGCCTATGTACATTTAGTAAAGTTACCTTTACATAAAGTAAAACAATATAGACATGGAAAAGCAAATGACAAAAACTACCGACTGGAAAAACCAAATGAACCTGCAGACGATCAGTTTAGCAAAATGGACTTTAGCCTGGGCTCTGACTATAGCACTGGCAACATTTGGTCCTACTTTTATATGGGAATCAAATACATGGATATCCTTTACAGCAATACTGATCAACTTTGGAATAGGTCTTGGGATGATACTGGCCAACATCAGACACTTGAATACTCAGGACGAGCTAATGCGACGAATCCATCTTGAATCGATGGGGCTTTCGCTGGGAATTGGTGTTGTCGGCGGCTTGTCTTATTCAATACTGGATATTAGCAATGTAATTTCAAGTGATGCTGAAATAAGCCACTTAGTAATGCTTATAGCTATTACCTATCTGATATCACTGATATTAAAAGTCAGGAAGTACAAATGAAAAACAGACTTAAAATACTCAGAGCTGAAAGAGACTGGACACAAGCAGATCTTGCTGATGCACTTGAGGTGTCGCGTCAGACGGTAAATGCCATCGAAACTGGAAAATACGATCCGAGTTTGCCACTGGCGTTCAAAATATCAGGCCTTTTCAATAAGCAAATAGAAGAGATATTTGAAAATGAGAAAAACGGTGGCTGAATCTGCACGACTTGAAAACAAAGGAGAACTGAATGCTGCAGAATTCAAATATCAAATAAACGAGTGTCCTGAGGTCGCCATAGAGTTTACAGTAACCTCAGGAACACACGAATATAGATTCAGACAGATCAATTAATCAAGAAACGTAACTTCGCCGGTATCTAAATCATAAAATGCCCCGGCGATAACTACTTCACCATTGCGTTCAAGATCTGCGATAATCGGACTTCTTTCGCGCATTTGTTCAATAGTGTATCGAACATTGTTATTGACAACGCGGGTTACGTAATCGCTGTTCGATGACGACTCATCTCCATCATACTCCTCTTCGGATATTTCAACCGCCGGCTTTATTTTTGAGAGCATGGCAGTAATATTGCCCATTTCTACATCATCAATGGCTGATTTTACGGCGCCGCAATGTTCATGCCCGAGCACTACCACAACCTTTGAACCTGCTACTGCCGTGCCAAATTCAGTACTCCCCAGGATATCTTCGTTGACAAAATTGCCGGCAACACGTGCCACAAAGATGTCTCCAATTCCTTTATCGAAAATACTTTCTACGGGGACCCGGCTGTCAATACAGGCAATCACAACGGCTTCGGGATACTGCCCGTCGGCTGTTTTGCTGATTTGAGCCTTATAATCCCTTGGGGTTAGATTGTTGTTCATATATCGCTGATTGCCCTCTTTCATTCCTTGCAGTATTTGTTCCGGGGTTATGGCTTCCTGATCCTCTGCAGTCATAACGTCATCGTTTAAAACTACTTCAGAGCTGGCCATACCGGATTCTCCGCTGTCAGATTGGGAGGTACATGCTGATGTAATTAAAATGGCAAATAATATTGTGAAAGTGATTATAAATGTTCTTAAAAACATGATTTTTGAAATTTGATTGATTGTAAAATGATAAACCTTCGGCATGGCGTGTTCACCTAAAGGTTGAATGTGTTCAGAATAGACCAAACAGATTTTGGTACTTATACTCTGATTTATGATATATGAACAAACACGTCCCCAATTTTTGAATCCGGGTACTTATGCCAACGTGTTAAATGATAAGAGAAATATTAGATGTGGTCCGGGGGGGGCGTGGGTACAGATTGGACACTAATAATGGCAGAAAATAACAGGTGTATCGTTTCTATGGGTCTGTTACCTGGTAATAAATAATGGGATAAATTAGAGTGTATATCGTCTTCGGAACTCCGATCTTCCAGTACTTCAGAGGCCGATCCGCCAGCGTTTGTAATCTGTTCAACAGGAAACCATGTATCCAGATCAATAGAGTGCTGTACCATCGTACCGAGAAAAAATATCGGCAGGGCGATAATAATCAGCAAATGATATGTTCGCGCAGTATTGATCAAAATTTTTTTTATGACAAACAGGTTAAAGTTATCAGACAACTTTAAATTTTGGGAAAAAATTCGGCTCTTCAAAACTATTTTTATCAGTTTACAAAAATAATTTTGTTGGACTGCCAATACTCAGTTTTTAATAGTATTAGCCCGAAAAAGATCATCAGCAGCCTGAAGAATCTTCATTTTCAATTGATGGTTGTAATCTGGTCTTTCATCCAGAAATGTCCGAACGGTCTCCACAGCTGAATCCGAGGAATAATTACTCAGAGTAACATCCAGCCAGCGTTTTGGGAAAAAGATATCACCGGTTGTTTGGATGGTCTGCAGCAACTCAAGGCTTGGCAGAATATATTTCTCAGATTCCTGAACTCGAAGCGGATGGTGCAGATAGCCCAAGGCACTAAGAACCCATGATTCAGTCTGACGGTTACTTTCATCTTTTAGTGATTCGAAAAACGCGTCCCGAACCCTGGGGTCGTCTGACAGAGAGGGACGAATAAATTCAAACCGGCGCTTTCGGTCGCGGTTCTCTATCTGTTTAGTTTGTATCGATAGAATTTCCGATGACTGTGCCGGTAGTTTGATGGCTAAGATTCCGGCCATTGAGATATAGTCGGATTCAGAGAGAGTTAAACCATCAATTTCTAAATTTCCTGACCAGATGTCGTAAACTTTTTGGATCTGTTCCGATGTAAGCGCAATGTTCCGGAATGCATTAAAGAAGAGTTTTTTCTTAGAGCTTTCGGACTGACCCAAGATTTCATTCCATAAGATCTGCTCCGTTTCCGAGGAAATCTCCTGTCTCATTTCATCAGATAACAAATCCCAGTAAATAGTTTGAATGTATCCGAGGAGCTGATTTTGAAGAAGTTGATTATCCTCAACCTGAATTAAACGAAGCAATTCAGAATAGAATGAGATGGGGTTTACACTGTTTTGATCCAGCATATTTTCATAAAGATTTACCAACTGAGCTCCTTTACGAACATCTCTCAAAGACTCCCAGTAGGTTAGTGCATCCAGGTTTGCCGGAAACAGGCCGTACCCTCTGCCATTTGCGTTGAAGACTTTTGTTTTCACACTTAGCTCATTGAGCGTAGCATACTTTGATTGCTGATCACTCAAAATATCGAAGAATTTAAATGAGCTGTCAGAACTTATGGTCCATATACCTACTTGCTGCGGCCATACCCGGTCATTACCAGATGGATCCGTTTGAATAAGCACATCGTAAAATAACGGATCACGCCCGTCCAATTTCTCCTCAAAAGATTCGAAACTAAAATGAGGCCGGCCAGATGTATTCACCCAAACATCACTCCAGCTGTTGAGGTCCTGATCTGTAAACTTATCCAGTATGGTAATGAGATCCGGCCAGGTGGCATTATCAAATGAATGGGTGATTAAGTAATCTCTCAATCCCTCACGGAACGCACCTTCGCCCACTAATAGCTCGAGCTGCCGCATCATGATGGGTGCTTTATTGTAAATGATAGCACCGTACATTTGTCCGGCTTCATTGAGATTTTCAAGATTTTGACGAATGGGATTAGCCCCTTCTGTTCGGTCCACGGAATAGGCACTTGGGTGGTGGCGAAGCAAGAAATTCAGGTCATGATCGATCTCGGGAAAATTCGGATTGACGATCTTGGCTGCCATAAAGTTGGCAAAGACCTCCTTGGTCCACACATCATTGAACCACTCCATGGTAACCAGGTCACCAAACCACATGTGAGCTGTTTCATGAGCAATTAAACTGGCTCGGCTCAGAAGCTGAGAATCGGAAGGGTTTTCATCTAAAAACAAGGACGAGGCGCGATACTGAATAGCTCCCACATGCTCCATCCCTCCATATTGAAACGATGGAATGAGGGCAAAGTCAAACTTCTGAAACGGATACTCTATACCGGTATACTCTTCCAGCCACTCGAGTGACGCTCTGTGCAGAGTAAAGATGTCATCCAGGTTTCGTTCTGCTTTTTCAAGGTCCGATTCGCGATGCAGCATCGTCATCTCAACATCGTCTACTGTTTGTGTGACGGTCTGAAAATCGCCGGCAACAAAGGAGAACAGATAGGAACTGATCAGATCAGACGGGGCAAAGTTAAGGGTCTTGCTTGAATCGGCCTCGGTCACACTGCTGATGGGCCCGTTGCTAATTGCTTCCCATGATGATGGAATATCCAGCGTGAGGTCATAAACGGCTTTCAGGTCGGGCTGATCAAATAGCGGAAAGGCAGTACGGGCGCGGTCAGGCACAAATAATGTGTAGAGATACTCAGGGTTTCGATTCAGTGAAGATTCACCCGCTGTAAATTGAATGTCAACACTGTTCTCTCCATTTGTAAGATAACGACCCGGCAAGATGATGTGCTCTTTTTCGAACATGATGTCAGCAGGCTGGCCGTTTATCGATAGTGATATGAGATGATCTTCAGGTGCACGGAAATCTAGCTGGATGTCGGTTCCGGCTTCTTTCATCGTAAACGTGATAGTGGTGGAGGCAGCAATGGAATCAGCCTCGGTCTCCGGTATTTGGAAGAAAAGCTGGTAGTTGATATCAGAGATCTGAGCTTTTCTAAACTGGGCCAGCTCCAGGGTGACACCAGGCTCAATATCAGGTAAATGAGAGCACCCGGTTGTTCCAAGCAAAAGAATAGAGATAAAAAGACATGCAGAGAAGATTGATAGTTTCATGAACTGGACTGGTTTAGTTTGATTGAGGCAAAACTACCAACAATCAGGACTATTTCAACCTTCAAAATTGTAAAGAAAATTAACGTAGAGAAAAGGTGAAGAGACAATAGAGAACTTGTTTACTTCACAATATCAGCCATAGTGGTAAATCCTTTCTCTGTTGCGTAATCGAATGCACTATTTCCACTGGTATCTTTAATGGTTGTATCAGCTCCGTTTTCAAGCAAAAGTTTAGCGATCTCTTTTTGATTGAACATTGCCGCATAGATAAGGGCCGTGGCATTATTTGAATTGGTTGCATTGATGTCAGCACCATTTTCAATAAGCAGATTGGCAATATCTGCAAAACCTTTAAATCCAATGCCGATTAATGCAGTGTTTCCCGCACTATCTTTGGCGTTTACATCAGCACCCGCTTCGAGCAGATAACGGGTAATGTCGTGTCGTTGATTGTAACAGGCCATGATGAGTGGAGTAAAGCCTTTATCATTGGTGCTGGAAAGGACGGAGGGATCTGCTTCCGCTTGTTCCTTCACCATTTCAAGATTTCCGTTTCTCAGTAAAACAAAAAAATTCATATAGATGTGAGTTATTTTAAAGTAAAGGTCTTACAGGGATCATTGTGAGTATGAGGCTTAGCAAAAGTCATCCCAATTTTATAAAAGAGCGAGCCCGGATATTATGGTGAAGCCCAACACGTGTGCAGTATGAGGATTAAAACACGTGACCTACAATGGGTTGTGTAGAAAAAAATAGGGACAATGTTTTCATTGTCCCTATGAGTAGATTATCGAATTCAATAAGCGTGATCACTTATTTTAGATCGAACCGATCGAGGGTCATCACTTTCTCCCAGGCTTTCACGAAGTCTTTCAGGAATTTCTCCTGAGAGTCTGCGCTTCCGTACACTTCGGCAAGTGCACGAAGCTCTGAGTTAGATCCAAAAATCAGGTCGGCACGTGTGCCGGTCCATTTTTTCTCACCCGTCTTGCGGTCTTTGCCTTCAAACACATCTTCATCGTCTGAAACAGCTGCCCAGGTTGTTCCCAGGTCGAGCAGATTCAGGAAGAAATCGTTTGTAAGCTGTCCCGGATTTTCCGTGAATACGCCGTGATCGGAGTTGTCGTAATTCGTATCGAGTACGCGCATTCCTCCAAGAAGAACGGTCATTTCGGGAGGCGTAAGCGTCATTAACTGTGCCTTATCAACCAGCATTTCTTCGGCTGATGTAGTATGCTTTGGCGCAAAGTAGTTGCGGAATGCATCAGCTGGCGGTTCAAGCCATGCAAAAGATTCAACATCCGTCTTCTCTTCCAGTGCATCTGCACGGCCGGGCGTAAATGATACGTCGATATTGTGTCCGGCATCTGCTGCTGCTTTCTCAATAGCGGCTACTCCGCCGAGCACAATCAGGTCAGCCATAGATACTTGCTTGTCGCCAGATTGTGAGCTGTTAAACTCTTTTTGGACTCCTTCGAGCGTTTCAAGAACTTTAGAGAGCTGTTCAGGATTGTTCACATCCCAATCTTTCTGAGGGGCAAATCGGATACGCGCTCCGTTTGCACCGCCCCTTTTGTCTGAGCCACGGAAGGTTGATGCAGACGCCCAGGCTGCTGACACTAATTCTGATATTGAGAGATCAGTTGCCAGAACTTTTTCTTTCAATTCAGCAATATCGCTTTCGTCAATAAGCGCGTAGTCAACTTCAGGAATGGGGTCCTGCCACAACAGTTCCTCTTCAGGAACTTCAGGGCCTACGAACAGAGATTTAGGTCCCATATCACGGTGAGTAAGCTTGTACCATGCACGGGCAAAGGCATCGGCGAATTCATCGGGATTCTCTAAGAATCGCCGGGAAATTTTTTCATACGCAGGATCTTCTCTCATTGAGAGATCTGTTGTCAGCATAAATGGCTGGTGCTTTTTCTTAGGATCGTGTGCGTCTGGCACAGTTCCGGCGCCGGCATTATCTTTAGGTTTCCACTGCCATGCACCTGCGGGGCTCTTGTGGACTTCCCATTCGTAATTGAACAGGTTTTCAAGATAGAGTTGTGACCATTCTGTTGGCTTTTGTGTCCAGGTCCCTTCAAGACCGCTGGTAATGGTGTCGGCGCCATGACCGGTGCCGTAATCGTTTTTCCAGCCGAGTCCCATCTGTTCCATTGGGGCGGCTTCTGGTTCGGATGCGAGGTGAGATTCAGGCGCCGCACCGTGTACTTTTCCAAATGTATGTCCGCCGGCGATCAGCGCTACAGTCTCTTCGTCATTCATTGCCATTCGGGCGAATGTTTGACGGATATAGTGTGCAGCTTTTTTCGGATCAGGTTCTCCGTTTGGACCTTCAGGGTTTACATAAATAAGCCCCATATGATCGGCTCCAAGCGGTTCTTCCAGGTCACCCTCTTCGTCGTGGCGCTGAGATCCAAGCCACTCCCCTTCTGATCCCCAGTAAATATCTTCTTCAGGTTCCCAAACATCTTCCCGTCCGCCGGCAAAACCAAACGTTTCAAAGCCCATCGTTTCAAGGGCCACATTTCCGGCAAGTACCATAAGGTCTGCCCAGGAAAGCTTCTTGCCGTATTTTTGTTTTACAGGCCACAGAAGCAGGCGTGCTTTGTCGAGGTTTACATTATCTGGCCAGCTGTTAAGAGGGGCAAACCGTTGGGTTCCGCCACCTGCACCGCCGCGCCCGTCAACCACACGATAGGTACCGGCACTATGCCACGCCATCCGTATCATGAACGGTCCGTAATTACCGAAGTCGGCAGGCCACCACTCCTGAGAGTCCGTCATCAGTTCAGCAAGATCATCTTTTACTTCTTTGAGATCCAGCTTGCTGAACTCTTCAGCGTAATCAAAATCATCACCCATTGGGTCAGACAGAGTAGAGTGTTGCCTCAGTATATTCAGATTCAGTTTATTAGGCCACCACTCTCTATTTTTAGTACCGCTTCCGGCACTTTTCATCGTTTCGCTATTGTGAAACGGGCACCCTGCAGCAGAGTCATTCACTTTGTACGTCGTTGCCTTGTTCGACGGTTTTCCATTCGTATCAGACATATAGGTTTGTTTTATCTTAACGGTTTATCTCATATACAAACTACCAAATCATTAGCCCATTAATGATAGATAATGGCTATTAGTCCATTCAGATATCATGAACAGAAAAGCGCATTCCTCACTTCTGAGACCTGATATCAAAGTAAAATGATGTTTGATAGCCTTTGGGGATAATCGAGTTATAAATTTATGAGAGTAGGTGCTGATACCAGAACTACCTTTGAGGCGCGGTGTCGACCAATAGGTTGCATGAAAAAGTCTCGTATTAAAGGCAGAGACAGTTTGCCCGGTATATTTAACTCGCAGAGCAAACGTAACATAGAGATCTCTTTTAAGTAAAAGAATGCAGGGTCTGAAAATGAGGGTACAGGATTATTATTGCTTACGTTACTTTTAGAGAAAATTCTCCAGGCACTCGAGTAATAATCATCCTGTTACGAAATGTCAGGCTTAATTTAGAAGCACCAGTAATTTACAAAATAGTCTCTCTACAAAAAGTTCGGGGAATTGCCGGATTGAGTTATTTGAGGTCGATCATCTATTAAATTGAAACTAATATCATTACCATGTCTTTGTTACATACTATTGTTTCAGTTATTGCATTGTTAAGCGGCGGGGTCATCTTCTTCTTTACTAAAGGTACTCAGCGGCATCGCATGATTGGATTTACATATGTGATATCTATGACGCTCTGTTTGATTACATCATTCTTCATTTACAATATGTTTGGTGGGTTTGGCCCGTTTCACGCGATGGCAATCGTCTCAATTGTCACTATTTCTATCGGGATGTATTTTCCTCTTTTTGCCAGAAGTAACGGTCAATGGCCCATTCATCATTATTTTTGGATGAGCTACTCGTACGTGGGATTATTTATGGCACTAATGTCACATTTCATGGGGATGATGCCGGACGGGTGGTCTGGTCTGACCAAAGGATTTGTAGCATGGGGCATTCCATATATACTTGGATCTGCCGTAATATTCGCTAATAAACAGCGAATGATTGAGCAGTATGGTACTCCTGGCACAGAATCAAATGCTGCTCAGTCCGAATCAGCATAAGGGTACGGGTTGCGCAGAATCTTACCGGGAGTATAAAAACCCGGTTATTTTTTGCCTGTAGAATAGTTCAATGCGTCGGCCTGCCATAAAAGTGGTTATGTGAGTTAGTCCTTTAATTAAGTTATATTCTTTGGCCTGATCAACCAAACTCACACTCTACAAATTTAAGGACCGATTAATGGGAAAAGTTTTTTTATACGTCTTGGCGGTATTTTTCACAGTTATTTCAATTAGCAGCTGTACCTCAGAGCCATATCAGATAAACGAAGAAAATGCATCCCGCCTTTTAGGAACTCTAAGCTCGGATGATATGCGGGGCCGGCAGGCGTTTACACCTGATGTTGAGCGTGCTGCAGATATAATAACCGGTGAGTTTGAGGAAATTGGTCTGGAATATTTTGATAACCTGGAGAGTTTCAGGCAAGAGTTTTCGCTCAACGAGTATTCAGTCACAGAAAGCAATGTGACTGTAAATGGGGTTGAGATTCCCGCAAATGCGTACTTTGGGTTCATTAATGGCGAAGAAATTATTTGGGAGCCCGGAACTGTTTCTACCGCGACAATTAATGCATCTGATGAATTTCAGGCCAGGTTTAACGAAATAAGAACCGGCGACGAGGATATGTTGGTGTTTGTTGATGAGGCCCATAGCGATATTTTTGGACAATACCAGTCCTATTTCGGTCAGAGAAGTTCCAGAATCATGGAGGGCAGAACCGGTGCTGCTCACTACTTTGTGCTTGCCGAGCCGTCGGAAGAGTATGATATATCTGTCAAAGCAGAGATGAACGAGATGGGATTGTCGAATGTGGTTGGGAAAATCGAGGGTAACCGGCCGGATGAAGTTGTTCTGTTCTCGGCACATTACGACCATATTGGAATTCAAAACGCAGTGGAGGGCGATTCCATTGCGAACGGGGCAAACGACAATGCGTCCGGAGTAACGGCAATCATTGAATTGGCCCGATATTTTGAAAGCCTGGGCAAACCTGAACGTACGCTTCTTTTTGTCGGGTTTACCGCCGAAGAGATGGGCGGATACGGGTCACAGTATTTCTCTCGTCAGCTGAATCCAGATGAGATTGTGGCTATGTTCAATATCGAGATGATCGGAAAACCAGCGGTTTCAGGCCCCAACACCGCATGGATTACCGGGTACGAGCGATCCAGCTTCGGAGAGCTTCTCTCAAAAAGCGCAGAAGGGTCGGTATATGAATTTTATCCCGATCCCTACCCCAGTCAAAACTTGTTTTACCGCTCTGATAATGCAACTTTGGCAAGGCTGGGTGTTCCGGCGCATTCGATCAGCACAACACCAATCGATGTGGATCCCGACTATCATCAGGTCAGCGATGAATACGAGACTATCAACGTACCTCATATGACAAACACCATCAAAGCGATTGCTAAAGCAGCGGAGGGAATTGTTTCTGGAGAAGATACACCTACCCGTGTGGATGTAAACCAGATGGATTGAGCAGTGAAGGTCTTCACTCAGATGCTGTTATCTTAAAATATTGAGGTTGACAGCTGAATTCTTAATTACTAAACAGCGGCGGATGTTGTTTGTGATGATCGGTCGCTTCCTGGTAGGCTTTGGCAACCCGAAGAACACTGGCTTCATCAAACAGGTCGCCGGTAAATGTAATACTGGTTGGCCGTTCGTCATCGGTAAAGCCATTGGGTAACACCACGCTCGGGTGACCAGTCAGGTTGGTGATCAGCAGATTGGCATTACCAAATGCCGGAGTCACGTAAACATCTACTCTGCTCATCAGCTCCGCATCCATTTTCTGTATCAGCTCGTAGCGTGCCCGGTTGGCATTGATATATTCCACAGCTGGGATAAATCGAGCAGCTCTGAACGTATTTGGCCAGGCCCGGGGTGACTGCCACTGCATTAGGTCGTCTTCATTGCTCAGGGTCAGCTGGTCGAAGGCGGCAGCACCCTCAGCAGAAAGGATGATCAGCAGTGATCCAGCATCAAAGTCGGGCAGTTCGATGGGGATCAATTCAACTCCCATGTCACGAAGCACATCCAAAACAGCATTATCTCTCTCCTTGTTGTAGTAATCCCGCTCAAATGCCGATTTGAGGTAGCCGATGCGAAGATCTGAGAGATCAGATTGCGCATTATAATTAAATGGCTGATTAATCAGGCTCTGATCCAGACCATCAACACCTTGAATGGCATTGAATACAATTGCAGCATCTTCCACACTGCGGGTGATGGGGCCGATCTTATCCATTGTCCAGCTGAGTGCCATGGCTCCATGCCGGCTTACCCTGCCGTATGAAGGCCGTAAACCGGTTGCACCGTTGCGGGTAGCTGGCGATACAATAGAACCCAGAGTTTCAGTACCGATGGCGAAAGGGAAAAGCCCCGCAGCCGTACCGGAGGCAGATCCAGCCGATGAGCCACTGGAGCCCTGTTCGAGATCCCATGGATTGTTGGTCCGCCCACCAAACCATATATCTCCATAAGCCAGGGCACCGAGCGTTGTTTTGGCAATAAGCACGGCTCCGGCCGTATCCAGCTTTGATACAACCGTGGCTGTCTCATTTATAATCTGATCCTTGAATGGAGTGGCTCCCCACGTGGTCCTATATCCTTCTACCGCAAGCAGGTCTTTAGCTCCGTAGGGAATTCCGTGCAGCGGACCGCGGTAGGTTCCGTTCTCAAGTTCGTCATCCATCCGGGCAGCCTGCTCGAGAGCCCGTTCCCGGGTTACTGTAATGATGGCTTCCAGCTGGCCATCATATGTGTCGATGCGATCTAAAAAGTACTCAGTCAGTTCTACGGAGCTGATCTTGCGGTCGCGAATCAGGGACGCGAGTTCTGTAACGCTATAAAACGCGAGGTCATCCCGGTTAGCGGGTAATTCTACATTCTGAGGTATATCAAATACCTGCCGGGTCTGCTCAAGGTCAAACTGCTTGCCAACGGGAATTGGATTAAACACAAGAGCGGGTGGAACGGCATTATTTAGTTTCATATCGCGGATGGCCTGCAGGTCATCGCGGGTATCGTCCAGTTCCGCGGTCACTGTGTCGCGCTCGGCCTCGGTGAATTCAAGTCCAATGATGGAGGCGGCCGATCTGACCATCTCTTTAGTGATAGGGGCGTCTTTGTCTTGAATTACGGTGAAAGCGAGCAGAAATCCGGCCAATATTCCGCCGGTGAAAAGTAGTGTTCTGGAAAATTTCATGAGCTGTTTTTTAGAGCTGTAGATCAGATAGCCTTCATTATTGGTTTATTCTTCAAAAAAAGCAATAAAGTGAGGCTGTTTTATAAACATTTTTGACCGGCATGATTCTTCTGAACAAACTTTGAGCATCAATCCATAGATCATAATGATTTACTAAAAAAGCTTTAAGTGTATAATCTGTTTGTACTGTCAGAAGTTTAAACGACTCCTCACCGCCGGGTAACTCTCAGCCAAAATAGTTGTTGCCAATATCGCTCTTAGGTAATACAGATCTGCATGTTGAACTCTGTCTGACTGAGATCAGTTATTTATACGAACCAAGTTGAATATTAAACTGATCGCTATGACTGATCAAAAAGCTAATTATCGTACACATCTATCTGACGATGAGCTGGAACATTTCAGAACCAGACTCAGAAATGAAAAGCATGAGTCTGAACAGGAAATTGAACGTCTAAAAGCATCAGCCGATTCTATAGATAAGAACTCAGACGACCGGCAGTCAGGTCAGGATCATCACCCCGGCGACGTAGCATCAGATGCTCAAATGAAGAAAACCAATTACACACTTCTTGAAAAGCAGAGGGAGAAGCATAAAATGATTGAAGCAGCGCTTGAACGCATTGAATCCGGAACATATGGTATCTGTCTGATTACCGGTAAACCAATCAAAAAAGAACGGCTTGAAGCACTGCCGTACGCCATGCACTCTGTTGACGCTAAACAATAAATTTTAAAAAGAAACGAATGACTACATCAATCACCTCTGGTGAAGAGGTTAAACAGGCAATTACATCCATTGAAAAGTTAAATGAAGGGCAGGCGGAATTTTTGCAGGCTGTCAGAGAGGTCTTTGGGTCTCTTGGGTCGGTTCTGGACGAGAATCCAGACTATGTTGATAAAAAGATTCTGGAGCGAATCAGCGAACCTGAACGCCAAATCATATTTCGTGTGCCGTGGCAGGATGATGCCGGCAATGTGCATGTGAATCGTGGATACAGGGTAGAGTTTAACAGCGCGCTTGGTCCGTATAAAGGGGGGCTGAGATTCCATCCGTCGGTAAATCTGAGCATTATTAAATTTCTTGGATTCGAGCAGATTTTTAAAAATGCACTAACCGGAAAACCGATAGGTGGTGGTAAAGGGGGGGCTGACTTTAACCCAAGAGGTCGTTCCGACGATGAGATTATGCGCTTCTGCCAAAGCTTTATGACAGAGTTATACAGGCATCTGGGAGAAAACCGGGATATTCCTGCCGGCGATATTGGAGTTGGGACCCGTGAAATCGGATTTCTTTTCGGGCAGTACAAACGAATTGCCAATAAGTACGAGTCTGGAATGATTACAGGCAAGGATCCTGAATGGGGAGGCACGCTTGTTCGCAATGAGGCCACAGGTTATGGATTGGCATATTTTGTGCGTGAAATGCTTTCTGAGTCCAATTCAGATATTGAAGGAAAAACATTTTTAGTGTCGGGTTCAGGAAATGTGGCTACCTATGCTATTGAGAAAATCCATCAGCTGGGTGGTAAAGTGATCGCCTGCTCCGATTCCGACGGGTTCGTTTATGATAAAGATGGTGTCGACCTTGATCTGGTCAAGCAGATTAAACAAGTTGAGCGGGGTCGGATCCACGAGTACGCGGACCGGAAAGAGAGCGCTGAATATTATGATGATAAGTCTATCTGGAACCTTGAGTGTGATATCGCTCTGCCTTGTGCCACCCAGAATGAACTTCAGAAAGAAGATGCAAAAACTCTTATTGAGAACGGTTGTGAAATAGTTGCTGAAGGTGCCAACATGCCGGCAACGACAGAAGCAATTGAACTTTTCAGAGATTCAGACATCTTGTTTGGTCCGGGTAAAGCTGCCAATGCAGGCGGTGTGGCTGTTTCAGCACTCGAAATGCATCAAAACGCCAGTTTAAACGCCCTCACATTTGAAGAGACGGATAAGCAGCTTCAGGGCATAATGGGAAAAATACATACCACATGCCGAAATACCGCTGAGGAGTATGGAACACCAGACAATTACGTCAATGGAGCGAACATAGCCGGCTTTAAAAAAGTGGCTAACTCAATGCTTGCGCTGGGGCTGATTTAGATGACAACGGGTAATATTAACTTTCCAAAGGGCATATTTTAGGTCAATAAGCAATTTGAAAAATGGGTGTATAAAGAATTCATTACATAGTTCATGGCAATTTACGTTTGGATTGATTCGTTTACTTTAATACACTTAAAGTAATTAAACACTTCACCTATGAAGTATGCAGCCCGACTAATAACTCTTCTTATACTCCTCTTTATTGTGGCTGGATGTTCTATATTTCGCCCGCAGCCTTCCGGCACACTCTTTACTTTTGTACTTGAAGGTAAAGTTTATGAGATAGCGGGGTACGTAAATGAGGTCGGAGAGTCTGCAAATTATCTTACGTACCGCGAAGATGAGAGAATAGTATTTCGGGCTGTCGATCAGAATCGTGTAGGAATGATCAGTCGGATTGTGTCTGGTTCTATAACTGTGAATGAAGCTAATGAAATATACCAGGCTGGAATAGAAATAGCTATGGAGCGTGATCTGTTTAAAAACATCGAGAAAGAGCGTACATTTGAATACCGCTACGGAAAATATCAGCTTATAGTTGAAACGTATCAAAAAAGAGTTGATGTGTATCATAACCGTTTCATACTGTTCGATTTACAATGGGAGTTGATGGGTGTTTACTGGGATGATGATAGCGACGGGATACTTGACCGGGAAGACTCCGGCGATTTAGAATTAGATGCGGCACAGAATTTATACATGATTGCTATTCAGCAGGCTGCCGAAAAAAACCGACTGCAAGAAACCGAGGATGGTCAGATTCTCATTAGCAAAAACAAAAATCGTTCGAGAGAGCTTGCGGGCATAGCGTACTAGCTTCCACTGATATTTTGGCAAACCACTCTTTTTGCCGATGATCGTATGTTTTATTAAGATTGGTGATTCTTGCACACCAACATTTCATTAATAAAATTGCTCCTATGGTCTTACGATTTCTCACATTAATTTTTGTTTCAGTAGCTGTTCTATTACCGCAGACGTCGGCATTAATGGCCCAAACACTGGCTATACAGGATGTATATGTGTTGTCTATGGAAACTGATCAGGTGTTGGATCATCAAACAATTATTGTTAAAAATGGTTTGATTCAGTGGGTTGGCAATGCAGAGAGTGCCGAGGTGCCGGATAATGCCATGGTGGTGACAGGAAATTTTTATGTGATGCCTGGTTTAGCAGAAATGCATGCACATATTCCACAGCCCGGACAGGGAGAGCAGGCGATGAAGGATGCACTGATGCTCTATCTGTCTCAGGGGATCACCACAATACGCGGTATGTTAGGCCACCCGGCTCATCTTGAGTTGCGGGAACAGGCTGCTGCAGGAGAAATAGACAGCCCCCGTATTTTTACGTCAGGGCCATCATTCAGCGGCGGGTCGGTTGATAGCCCGGAACAGGCCAGGCAGATGGTCAGGCAGCAGGTGGAAGCCGGTTATGATCTACTTAAGTTTCATCCCGGTCTTACAGTTGAAGAGTTCCGTGCCATAACGGGGGAAGCCAACAGCTACGGGATTGAATTTTCTGGCCATATTTCCCATGATGTGGGACTTGAGAGAAGCCTGAATGCCGGTCAGGGCACGATTGACCACCTGGATAGGTACATGGAGTTTTTAGCCGGTGATCCGGAAGATCGCGACGATCCGAACATCATTTTCTTTGGGTACGATCTTGCAGATGAAGTTGATGAAAGCAGAATTGAACTGGCGGCACGGCTCACCGAACAGGCCGGCGTATGGAATGTTCCCACGCACACACTTCTTCATAACGTATTTAACCCTGATTTGTCTGTTGAGAGGATGAGAAACTGGCCCGGAATGGAGTACATCTCCGAATCAACATTGGAGAATTGGTCTGGTTACGTGCAGAATTTGAGAGCGACTGAAGATTATGATGCAGATAAAGCCCATCGATTTTTAGATATTCGAGATAAAATGCTGCTGGCACTCCACGAAACCGGAGCCGGGCTGATGCTGGGAGCAGACGCTCCTCAAATATTTAATCCGCCGGGATTCTCAGCCCATCGGGAATTAAATCTTCTTGTTGAGGCAGGTCTCACGCCATTTGAGGCTTTGAAAACAGGTACAGTAAACGTTTCCAGCTATTTGAATGAAACAGGCCGTGCCGGAATTATTGTGCCGGGCGCTCGGGCTGATCTTTTGCTGCTGGATGCCAACCCGCTGGAGACCATCCCTTTTCAGGATCATATAAAAGGTGTCGTGTCTGCGGGTAAATATTATGACAGGGAAATGCTGGACCAACTGTTGCTGCAAGTCAAAAACCGATTGGATTAAATACCGGGCCTGGGGAGGCGGGTATCTCATAATTGTATATACATTTTAAACCGTTTATTATTTTTTTAAAATATTTTCGGAGTCGTTTTATGCTTTATTATATTTGCAATGGCTTTACGGGATCACTAAAGGAGTGATAAACATCGTGGGGCAGACTGCGTCTGATAGATAAAAACGAAGACGATTTTCTGCATGAAAAAATTAATAACAATAGTTGCAGCTATTATTTTGATAGCAGCGGCATGGTATTTATTCAGGGTTAGTGGTACAACACAAACACCGGTCACAGACTCTGAAAACCTCAACACGCTTTTAGGCGGGGCGCCGATAAACAGTATTGAACTGAACCGGAGTACACCTGATACACTGGTTATACCAGCTGAACACGTGATGTCACCCCGGTTTGAATCAGAAGAAATGCTGCAGTCATTCTCCTCTACTCAGGCAATCAGCTTTGGTGATTACCTGATCGTATTGGAGTTCCTAACCGAGAATGTTGCTGCATATTCACAAACCGGTGAATTTATACAAAAATTAGGGGGCGGGGAGCTTTCTCAGGCCACTTCAATTACGAGCAATAGCGATAGTCTATACATCTATGATTACGGAATAAAGCAGGTTCATGTTTACGATTCCGAACTTTCCTACAAGCGATCTTTTCCGTTTAACGCTCCATATTATACTCAGGGAAGCTTGAAAGTAAATGGGGATCACATTGCCTATCAGCGTGAGGAGGCGTCCGGTTTCAGAATGACTGACTCCGGGGTGAACAGGCTGCTCTCAGTGGCACCGCTTGAACAGCCCGAGTCGACAATTGCTGACTTGATCCCGCGAATTGTTCCTTCTGGAAAACACCCGGGAGGATTCAATAATTTGCTGTTTTCAATGAACGTGCGGAGTGATATTGTATCGTCCTACCCCGCACTGCCCTATTTGTTTGTATATAGAAACTTCGGGCAATACAGAAATATTCAGCTGGTTTCAACAAGATACAAAGAGATCGAAAACCCCGATCTGACACCATTTCAGCCTGTTATGGGTGAAGCGGTAAGAATAAATAACCTTATGGACGACCTTTATCTAAGAGATAATGGAGATATTTTACTCTTCAGCTTTGGTCAGCTCCATCATATTCAACTGCAGAGAAATGGTGAGTACATGTATAACCAAAGCTACGTATTGAAGCGCGGAGATTCTGATGACATCCTTCAGTCGATAAGCAGTATAGATGGGTCCTCTACTCAACCGCGCACTCTATACATTGTTAGCTCAGGCGTCCTTTTTAAGGTGGAACTTCCGGTCTGATAACTCATTCCCGGAATTTGAACCTGCGCAGCCCCAGAGATTTTAAGTGCGGCGCAGGGTAAGCAGCTATCTATACCTTTTTAAAGACTACAATTCCGTTATGGCCGCCAAAACCAAATGTGTTGCTCATCACTACATCTACGTTTGCGTCAATAGAGTCACCGAAAATAATATTCATGCCGTCTGGAAGTTCTGTATCTACATTCTCGGTGTTGATAGTTCCGGGTATAACACCCTCGGTTATTGACTTTATAGATGCAATGGCTTCCGCAGCTCCGGCAGCCCCCATCAAATGACCGGTGACAGATTTTGTTGCTGTGATTTTCAGGTCTTTGTTAGAGTCCCCGTAGACCTTTTTGATAGCTTTAAGTTCACTTATGTCTCCCACAGGTGTAGATGTGGCGTGCATATTCATAAAGTCCACATCTTCGGGATTCAGTTCGCCGTCTTTTAACGCACGTCTCATCCCTTCTGCAGCCCCAAGGCCTTCCGGGTGTGTCGCTGTTATGTGATAGGCATCCGCGGTCATCGCAGCTCCGGAGACCTCCGCGTATATTGTAGCTCCGCGTGCTTTGGCATGCTCATACTCTTCCAGGATCAGTGTACCGGCGCCTTCAGCCATCACAAAGCCGTCCCTGTCAGTATCAAACGGCCGTGAAGCCGTTGCGGGGTCATCATTCCGGGTGCTCATCGCTTTCATGGCAGAAAAACCGCCAAACGACGCTTCTGTTATCGGCGCTTCTGAGCCGCCCGTTATAATCACTTTGGCCTTTCCCCAGCGAATGTAGTTAAACGCATCCATAATGGCCGTATTTGAGGTAGCACAGGCCGAAACAGTGGCATAATTAATGCCCATAAGGTTGTATTTCATGGAGATCATGCCGGCTGCCATGTTCATAATTAGCTTTGGCACAAAAAATGGGCTAAACCGGGGGTTGTAGTCATTTTCGACATACTCACGCACCTGTTCTTCGAATGTTAGCATTCCCCCCTGCCCTGTTCCCCAGATCACACCGGTGTCAAACGGGTCCATAGAGTCAAAATCCAGACCGGAATCTTTTACTGCTTCATCAGTTGCTACCAGCGCATACTGTGTAAAAGGATCAGTTCTCTTTATTTCGTTTCGGTCGAGGAAATCCTTCGGGTTAAAATTTTTCAGTTCGGCAGCAAAATGCGTACGAAACTTAGATGGGTCGAATTTTGTGATGCGGGCAGCGCCGCTTTTGCCTGAGGTTAATGAACTCCAAAAGTCGTTCACTGTGTTACCGACCGGCGTAAGGGCTCCAAGTCCTGTTACAACTACTCGTTTCATACTGATAGATTCTTAATGTTTGAACTGATTGAGATTCCTTTCCGGATTTACATCACACTACATAAAGTCTGCAAAAAACAGTGTGACCGCTATGCACCTGTGTAAAATGGTAATGGTATAAGTTGGAATTAATGATAAAGACAGATGCATACTGCGTATCCGGGCTGATAAGATAAGGGAGATAACGGGCTAAATGAAATCACATTCCTGACCCGGGATTGCACATGGCTAACATATTGCAACATATCTGGTGCGTATCGGTAGTTTAAAAATAATTTCGCCATTCTGAGACTGTCTTTGCGCGTATAGAAACAGAAACCGATATGAATTTCAAAATCCAATAAAGGACGAGTCATGAAAGACGTTATTCTGTTAATCTTTAGTTTTGCAGTGTTATTAGTTTCAAGCTTGCTGATGCATCACACCGTGCAGGCACAAGTTGATCCCACCGATCCGTTCAGGGGCAATTATATGCTGGGAGAAAACGGTGAAATTGTGGTCGTGTCCGGATCAAACGGAAATGCAACCATACGAATTGTTGATGCCGTGGGAGATATTACCGATGGAGCTTTGAGCGAGGTAAACAGTCAGATAGTTGAAGCTCCCTGGGGAATTTATGGAAATACTGAGCAGGTCGATATAGTCACCGGCGATTTTAATAACGATGGGTTCGAGGAGTTTGCCGGAATTTGGCCGGGGCCTGATAGTACTGTCACGTTGTTTATTCCTGAAATGGATCCCGTTACATTCAGCTGGTCAAACGCAATCAGAAAATCAGTTCAGGATGATGGATTTCCAAAATTAAAGGAGGAGGATACGTTTCCTTTGAGGGGTTGGATTCGTATGGTATCAGGTCAATTCGACGACGATAATGAGCCTGAGCTGGTGGTTGCATACTGGGCGGAAAGCGGAGATCCCGACGGCGGATCAATACAGATTATCATTTATGACACAGACAGCACATTGATGCCGCAGCCTCGAGCACAAATTGCCAATCGAAAACTTAGTCCTTTTATAGAAGATGCATCTCGCAGCCTTAGGCAGGGCAGCCGCTTTGATATATCCACAGGTGATTTCGACAGGGATGGCACCGATGAAATTGTTTTGGTATACGTAGAACCCGGCCCGCTTTCATCTTCCGGAACAGCAGGGTGGAAAATGAGTGCATCTATCTACGACTTCGAAAATGAACAGCTGATAGAAACATCAAACAGGCCTGTGACGGATCAATTTGGCAGTCCGATTGAATTTGCAGGAAACATGAATGAATACGCACAGCGCCTGGCGGTAACTACCGGTGACTTTAGCGGTGATTTTAAGGATGATATTGCCCTTGTGTGGGATGAGGGAAGAACCAACGAATCTATTCTCAGAATCGTGTTGTACACTATTGAAGTAGATACTGACTTGGATAATATATCTACAAAAAGCAGGGGCACAGCAGGCGGATGGAGCAGCCGCGGAAAAAATGCACATCCGTTGTCGCTGATTGGCAAAGATGTGAATCTAGATGGCGCTGATGAAATCCTTGTTTACTACAGGAATGCGGTCAGGATTTTTGAACCGGATGAAAATCTTAACGTTGGCTCCAGTGTTGAAAGTGTATCTGTTAACACATCAGAAGGACGGCAGTACCACCGTGCGGTTGCACTTACAGATATAGACATTTCTGACAGTGATTCACTGAGAATGGAGGTCGTTACAATGGGGAACAGCGGTACTAAAGTGTGGCAAAACAGCACTGATACAGACGATTATAACATCGGAGGTAACGGCAGTGATTTTACGGCTCGTATAGCGATTGACGGATTTGCCATGGCCGTGGGAGATTTCGACGGCGATGCCGTAAAACTCGGCCCACCATCACGCCAGAGTGTGACCGATATTACACAGCCGCTGGTTATTCTGAATGCACCGCCTATTCACTACGATATTCTGAATGGAGAAACGTACGATATCAATGAATGCTATGATGCTGATTTCCGAATCAATTGCGAGCACCGGTCGATTTACGAAAATGCGAACAGTTCGGAGATGGAAGTTTCCACGCAGGTGAATTCCGATTGGGGCGTGTCGCAGTCGATTGAGGGCGAAGCAAGTGCAGATTTTGGGTTTTTAAAGGCAAGCGTAAAGGGATCCCTTGGCAGAAAATATGGCGAAGGATTTTCGAATGTTGAAGGGTCTACAGAAACTGTTACGGTAAAAGTGACCTCAGACGCAATTGAGGATGACCGAATCTACGCTACCGTATCCAATTACGAGATACTCGAATATCCTGTATACGCCGATAACACCTGGCAGGGAAGTGTGATTGCGGTAGTACCGAAGCTAACTGGCGTGGAAAGCCTTCAAAACACATGGATGGGCAGCAAAAGCGGCAATGCGCGGGATTATATATCAGATCATGAGGTTGGCAATATTCTGTCGTATCGGTCTGAACCAGAACTGCCCGGGGGAGCCGTCTTTTTTGGAGACGGAAACCTGGAAGGAGGCGGCGGAGATACCTGGGAGCTTTCCGGAAACGCCACACAGACATGGGAGCTCCGCTTCAGCTCACAAAGCATCACGCAGCGGGAGCAGTCAGCTTTTCAGCAGGTGTCGCGCTCCGCAGAAGCAACAGTAAGCGGCGGGTTTGGTCCCTTTAGGGCAAGTCTGACGGGGAAAGTGTCTGATGAGTATAACAACGAACAGATATCAACACACAAAACCACGGTTCGTGAAGAAAGTGCGCTGATGGTAGAATTTGGTACGATTGATGCGACCATTCTTGGCTCAAAAACCTATACGGTATCCCCTTATGTTTACTGGGCCTCAAACGGAGCACTTGTGCTTGATTATGCCGTATCACCGGATGTAAGCGCAGGTGTGCCATCATGGTGGGAGGAGGCATATGGTTCCAGCCCCGACCTGACGATGAATCTTCCGTGGAAATATGATGAGCAGAAAGGAATTGGCAGCACAAATCCGGAGGTGCAAAAGGAGGAGACAAGAGACATTATTTTTAACCCATTGCGTCCAGAAGCAGGAGAAGAGGTGACGATTTCTGCGAGAATTCAGAACTACAGCCTGGTGGATAATTTTGCATCGACGTCTGTTCGATTTTATCTGGGCGATCCGCGAAGTGCCGGAGAACTTCTTGTTGATAAGGACGGTAAGAGTGTGGTTGAGATTCAACAAACCAGAGCGAGAGAGAGCGTGGTTGCAGAACTCAGAGGCTGGATTATGCCCGAAGGACTGAGTAGAGATTCAAAAATTTATGTGGTGATTGATGAGGAAGGAGATATCGGCGAAGTACACGAAAACAATAATATCGCCTGGGCGCTGGTGAACCCGGAACTCGGTATGGCTACATCAACAGACGAGGTCGCGGAAACACCGCAGCAGCATCGGCTCTATCAAAACTATCCCAACCCGTTCAATCCGTCAACAACCATAGGGTTTGATCTGAACGGTGCAAGCCGGGTGACACTTAATGTGTTCGACATTACCGGTCGTAAAGTAGCAGAACTTATCGACGGGCCAATGGCGGCAGGGTATCATACTGTACGATTTGATGGATCCAGACTTTCCACCGGCGTTTACTTTTACCGGCTATCCGGAAGTGGATTTGTGCAGACCCGTCAGCTTGTACTGGTGAAGTGAGTTTATAAATAAACTGCAAATCGTCCGACAATTGGCCTGAAGTGATAAAGTAACGGATTATTTCCGATCTAATCGAACGACATAAAATGCTCACTCATGCATCTTGATCTGTCCCGAAGATGACACACGAATCTGGGGAGTTCCCTGGTGATTCTCGATTCTGCCGGTTACACAGATTTTCCGGTTGAGGTAGTGTTCCTCCGGAGGCGTTGAGAAAATACTGCGGTGGTCACCAAAAATCACCGCAGTAAATACCTGGTTCGGATAAGCGCGTTCGAAATTGAGGAATGTGGGCCGACCATTTTCTGATGGAAGATAGCTGGCAGATGCCACAGAACCGCAAACCTCGGCGGCTCTACCGATATGGGAATCGGCGTCTTCAGCAATGATGAATATTTCAGGTTCAGGTATTTCGGGTTCAGAACCGGTATTCACGATCCTCGTCAACACAAGCCCGGCTATTAGTATGATGATAATAACAGGCAGCCACCAGCGGGCCGATCGACGTAAGGATTGAATCAAACCAATAATAGATATCCACATTAAATTAAAGAAGCTATAATAAGATAAAATATCAAATTATATGGCCATCGTCATCAACCGCCGGATTGTTACCCTATTTTCCACGAGCCAATAATATCCCTACTACCATAACAAGCGCCGAAACCAAAATGGGTACCCAGTTACCGGTGCTTACGGCAACATCGGCCCCAAGAGCGCTGAACGATTCAGAATCCTGCATATATTGATACGTGAAAAAGATGACGCCCACAAGCCCGCCAATACTCAATATTCCGCCTATTGTTTTCTTCATGATTGATTTGATTAATTTAAAAATAGCCTTGAAAGTAGTTTAAGTAATTCGCGGGTAATAAGTTTCGAAGATTTTCATTTGAAATAATCAGGTCGTGAGAAGAGGAGTAAAAGCTTACACCTGTAAGCTCCATTTCGTACCTTTTCTGCCTCTTCAAATTATTATTAAACAAATAAAAACTGTACCGGGAATAATACTCATATGCTAAATAGATTTTTTGGTTCGGCTATGCTGCTCACTTTTTTTATTACCGCCCCTCTTTACGGCCAGGTGCTTAATGTTGAAAGTTTCAGGACGGAGGCTGCTATTGATACAACGGCATCCTGGTCGGGTGAAACAGCTTTTGATGTATCGCTCAGTAAGTTTAATGAAAGTGTGTTTAAACTCGGCAACGAGACAAACGCGTCCTATTTCTCCGGAAAGCACCGATACTTGTTTCTAACGAGTATAGAACTCATTAACGTAGATGGCGCAAGCGTGATCAGCAACGGCTATTTTCATCTCAGAAGCACATTCAATGAGAATAAAACTGTGTCACCCGAAATTTTTACGCAGTATCAATACAATGAAAACCTTGGCTTGAAGGAGCGATATCTTGCAGGTGGCTCCATTCGATATCGATTCCTTGACATGCAGAATATCCGCGGAAGCCTGGTTACCGGCGCCATGTTTGAGCATGAACTGTGGGGACTGGAGGATGGATCAACTGTAGAAAAGAATCTTTTAAAGTCTACATCTAACATAGCAGTGCGCGGGCAACTCACCGAAACAACACAGTTACTACTGATTGGATACTACCAGGCGCGCCCTGATCAATTTTTCAAGCCCCGGGTCACATCAGAAAACCAGCTGACGATGCAGATTTCAAAATATCTCACCTATCGCGTCAAGTTTACACTCACCTACGAATCAGAGCCTATCGGTGAGACGCCGGATTTGATTTACACGCTGAAGAATGGTCTTGTATTTTCTTTTTGATCACATTTTCTAAAAGCTATATTTATAATCCCGGTTTAAGCATGTAGCCTGCAATCATTTTTAAAAGAGTCAGGAATATCAATAGTATTTCCGGTTGTAAATGGATGACTGAAATGATGGCCTAAGCAACCCAATCTCCTCAGAACGAAACTTAAATTCCATATACACGAAAAAGGAACATCAGGTCATAGCATGTTAATCTGATCTTTAAAGTAGTATTATCAGCAAATCTTATTACGGTCAGATTAATGGTCAGAATATATTTACTTTTTGCGGTGATGGTTTTGGGTTTTAGTGAGCTGAGTGTTTCCCAAAACTACGTGAATGGGGTGGTGTTGGACTCTGATACTGATGCGCCCATCCCTTATGTGAATATCGGTATAGCGGAGCGAATGAGCGGAACAGTAAGCGGCGGGCAAGGATTGTTTCAGCTAAGATATGAATCAGAAACTGACTCAGTGCTGTTTTCAGCAATCGGCTATCAGTCATATAAAACTGCAGTTCATGATCTGCTCGATGATACATCGGTTCTTTTGTCTCCTGAGATGTATAATCTTGAAGAAATTGTGGTTAGTGAAAGGGCACTGGGCAGAATGACAGAATTAGGTTACAACCTAAGAAAGAGAGGGCAAAATGTTGGTTTTGGCAGTACTCAACTTGGCACTGAAATTGGCGGCCTTGTACAAATTGATCGTGAGATAATTATCTATCGTGCGCATTTCACCTTCAATAATACAGGCAAAGAGAAACTACTCTTCAGGGTAAACCTATATGAATTTGAGGGAGGTGAACCATTTAAAAATTTAATTCCTGAAAATATTCTTATCTCCCCTCCCGATCAGCCGGGTACGATCACTGTAGACCTTAGCAATTATAATATCGCCACTGATAAAGATATCCTTTTGTCACTCGAGTGGGTGGAGGCTGTCTCACTTGAAGAAAATGAGATTCAGAATATCACCTTTCGAGCCGACAGGACAAGACGAGATGCGAACGTCTATTTCAGATCAACAAGCCACGCTCCGTTTTGGAAATTTGACCAGTTTGTGAAGTACCACCTGGGTTTTTATGTAACGGCCCGACAAGTTATGCCATAACATCCTGAAGAACAGTTATGTATAGACTTTGGGAAAGTTACCTGCGGCCTGCGTACTGTTGAGGTTTCATTCGGTGGGCAGTTTTCATACATATCCGTTCTTCTGCTTGGCAACGGATAAAGTTGCCGGCGATAGATGTAGTTTTATTTTTAGTGATTAATTCCCAAAATAACCTATTGCCTATACATGTAAACAATCAGAATACTCACATTGTGAGGGCTCATTGCGATTTCTCCCGTGCTGTGATGCCAACCATGCCATTTCGCTTGCGCATTCAAAAAATGAGCTTCACCCATCAGGCCGCAGACTTACTATCAAATAATCAATACAGGTGTGGTAAAATCGAATCATTCTGTCAGTTCTGAAACAGTGTTGCAATACTTTTTGGAAAGATTAGGAACTGCCATAGATTCAGTTTTCAGACAGGAGTGGAATGTTTTCAATGCGATAAATTCCCAATAATGAATTTAAACATAGGCAAAAGCGATTACCGTTAACTACAAAAAAAACTGAAAGATGAGTAAATCTTAAAGTTTTATCGGGATGTTTTTTTATATATTGGCATAGTCTATGAATTATCAGGCAGATACACATCAATAGAAGTTGTAGAATGTAGGGTTGTACTGAATTCAATAGATTGCTTATCAGCTTGATGCGACTTTGGGAAAACAAATATCAGGTTTGAGCGCATTCAAAAAAACTAACAGCTTTGGGGTATCATGAAAATAAATTCTAAAATTGCAGCCACGTTTATTGTGTTGATGATGGCGTTGCTGATGTCGTGTAGTAATAATGTAAATACGGATATTGAGCAGACATTATCGCCATATTTGGAGCTCGATGCCATAGAAGAGGCGTCAAACACGACGTTGACAATCCAACGGGGAACCGCAGCCGGACTTGATAGTTATTTCGCATTTGATGTGAGCAATGTGAAAACCAATGGTATTATATCAGAAGGAATGGTTGAAGGCTGGTGCCTTGAATGGGACAAACCGATTGCTCAGAACAATGATCGTCACGATGGAGTAGAAGCCTACTCTACATTTGGAAGCGACAATTGGAAACCTGCCAACTATTTGATGTCCATCAGGGAGAAACTCAAAAGAGAAGATCCAAGCCTTACTTATAAGGAGATCCAAATTGCTTTATGGTCCCTGATTGATGTGCCCCAGTTTAATGTAGACGAAGTGCTTGCAGCCGGGCGAATGCCTTCTCGCATGATGACAAACGGGCAGCCTAACTTCAGCGTCTCAAAAGTTAAGGATATCGTTAATCAAGTTCGCAGCAACGTAAATGAGTACTCCTACACCGAAACAACACCTTATTTGATATTTGCTCGCACTGACGATGGAAGCCAAAATGGTGGCTTTGTCCCTTGCGAGAGTGGCGAAGCAAGCCAGTGTGATGGCTATATTTCTATATCCGGATCAGTATATGTTGATGCAGATGCAAATGAAATGAAGGGACCAGCTGAAACAGGGGTTCAAAGTACAACAGTAATTCTCAAAGACATAGACGGTTCTTCAGAGCATGTAGCGCAAACGGATGATGATGGAAACTACTCCTTCCTGGTCTTTACGAATGATATTGAAAAAACATTTTCGATTGAAGTACCCGCTGAAACACCAGGTATTATGGACTTTAACGAAGAGCTGTTCGATACCCATAATGCTACTACGGCTCCGGCATCCAGAACGATAACAACAGCTGCCAGTGTTGATGATCAGAACTTTGGTTTTGCACCTAAAATTGAGGATTTGATTATTGCCCTTACTCCCGTTGATATAGATGGGGATGGAGTATTAGATCCGCCTTCAATTGTAACTCAAACAAGAAGCAGGCTGTTTTGGAAAAAACAGATTTTTCTTGGAATCATTCAAGAAAAACTGGAGAGATGGTTTAACATCCCTATCGATCTCCGGGCCGAAATATCAAAAGATGAACTTCTTGAATATTTGGACGAGGTTGAAGGCCTGCTTGTCGATGATCCCTTTCAATTTGGTAATCGAAAGCTTCAAAATGCATTTAGTATTTTATTTACAAGGAATTCAGATCTCAATAGTTTATTAAGTGAGCTTTTAACGGCTGAGTTGAACGTTGTGGCTGGGTTTGGAACAGATTCTCCGGCATTTGACCGTGCGCTACTCTCTTTTGGAGAGGCTGCTGCTGTAGGGTTACGTGAAGATAATCTCCCCGGCTTGCGAGCTGCCGCAACAACTGAGACTTTAAATCTTACAGGGATTCCTGATGTAGATTCTGTCCAGTCGATTGAGGATGCCCAAAAGATAATGAGAGAGATAGAAATATCTGAAAAGGCAACCTCAAACGTTACCACCACTGCTATGCCGTTAAGATCATCGCTTGTTCTTCGTTTTCAGGACGCGGAGCCATTGCTTCGTGCGTTTAACTTTTCAGGTGGTGGCGGTGGCGGTACTATCGGGCCAAGGTAACAGGGCCGGGTTTTTACATAATATTGTGAAAGGGTAGCTATGAGAATTTGTTTACTGACACTCCTGTTCATTACAGTGCTACAGGTTAGTGCAGCAGATTCTCAAACTCTGCCCTTTACACACTACACTCCCGAGCGAGAAATTAATCCCCTCCCCTCTGCAGAGGTACACCACATCTATCAGGATAGTATTGGCTATATCTGGTTCTCTGTCTACTCCTCAGGATTGGTACGCTACAATAGTACTACAATGGAGGTTTATGGAACTGATGAAGGTCTTCGTGATCTCTCTGTCTGGGAGGTCAAGGAAGATTCTGAAGGAAGGCTCTGGGTGGCATCCAATGCAGGATTGGTGGTGTCTGAACAGCCACTTACAGATTATGGAACAAGTGAGTCTATACGTTTTGTGACGCAGCTTGATGGCGTTAATCTGTTGGACCGATCAGTCAACCATAACAAAATAGCGATCGATAGCCGAAACACAATATGGGTGGGAACCGATAATCTCGGCATTGTTAGGTATAGCTATGATGAGGCGGGAATATTTCATGCAGATACAGTTGCCACTAATTTCACAGATGACGAATTAGAAGCTCCGGTCAGAGCCGTAACATCCGACGATGATGGTCATGTATGGGTTTCCCTTACAGAGGGCACCCTACTCAGGTACAATAATTTTGGCAATATATCGAGCTACAATACAGGAACTGAGGCTAATACGAATACTCTTTTTGTTGATAGTACCGGTACGCTGTGGGGGGGCGATCAGCAAGGGCGGGTATGGCGAATGGATAAATCTGGAAGTCAGCCAGAATTTATCAATTTGGACATAACTGTTTCAGGCAGTATATCTGATTTAAAAGAAGATTCACGCGGGAATATATGGGTCACGAGTGAAGGGGATGGGATATTGAAAGTACTTGGGGCCAATAGTGAATCTTCTATTAAAACAGAGAGCATCGATCAAACAAACGGGCTTCTGAGCAACATTGTTTTTAACACGTTTGAGGATCGTGAAAATAACATCTGGATTGCCCAGTCAGGAGGGGTGTCTAAGCTAAGATATAACTACCCGGCGTTCAAAAATATTACGGCCGAATCCTATTCAGGAGAACAACCTCTATTGCCGGGCTCATCAGTTGGCGCGGTACATTACTCCCAAAACAGTCAGTTTCCCTGCAGTTTATTTGCAGGGACATCTCAGGGAGGTGTTGCTTGTATCTCTGACCAATTTGCGACAGAAAGTATTAGTCAGGAAAACGGCCTTCAGAACAATTGGGTGAACGGTGTTGAAACCGATGATACTGGCAGGGTATGGATCGGATCAACCCGAGGTTTAAGCAGCGTTTCAGATCTTAAATCACCTATCATTAATGGTGTTACGTCTTCATTTTCAATAGATATCCTTGGAACCGAAGGTCGATTATCGACATACGATACCGCAAGTATTCTTGCTGCTGAAAATTTAGAAATTGATAAAAATTCATCACAATCGGAATCAGTTAAAAGTCTTTGGTTCCCCGGTTATCATGAAGTTTACGTCGTATCGGGTGACCGATTTTACATTATGGATGCGTCTTTCGGTTTACCTACCGTAATTTATCACTCTGCAGCTTTTGATGCCGGGGGTTACCTCTGGCTCGGAACCCGCGATCAGGGTATATTTCGCTCGAAAGATCCTTTTACACTTGAGACTCTTCAGAGTGGGGCCGTCTCTGATGAATCTGTTGAATTGTTTGAACAGTGGTGGTCAACCGAAAATGGAGCTCCATCAAACCAGATAGAAAAAATGTTGTGGGTAGACGGGTTGATGTGGGTCGGCACCGCCTCAGGGCTTTATGCGCTGGACACAACGCTGGAAACTCGCCACATTATTACGTCTGAAGATGGATTCCTGGCAAATAATGCTACAAGTTTCGACTACTCATCAGTTACCGAAACGTTGTGGGTCGGTACAAACAGGGGTTTGTCCGAGGTTGATCCGGAAACGGGTGTCGTACTTAGAAATGTAACTCGTCAGGATGGCCTTGTAGATAACGAAGTTTGGTATTACGGATCTGTTGAAGTGAGCATTGACGGTACTGTCTATTATGGGACGGCAAAGGGCGTTTCGATATACGACCCTAGTCTGGATTTCAGAAATGAAGAGCCTCCAAGGGTCGTGCTGGAAAATGTATTAACTGAAGAGGAGCAAGGTGAAAGGAATCAGTTTACATTTCAGTATTCAGCGTTGAGCTATGGGAATGAACGGGGGCTGAAATACCAGACACGGCTGATTGGATTTACAGATGAGTGGTCGCAGCTCAAATCGGATACGCGCGTTAACTACACGAACCTGCCGGCAATTTTTCTCCCAAAAGAGTATACATTTGAAGTTCGCGCCATTAATGAGAATAACATATCCTCAGGTGAGCCTGCACGGTATGCGTTTCTTGTCTCCCCTCCTGTTTGGCTAAAATGGTGGGCTTTTTTGATTTACCTGATCATCTTCAGTATCGGCGTCTTCCTTGTGGATCGGTTTCAGCGGGTTCGTTTATTGAAAAGAGAGCGCGAAACTGCACACCTCCGGGAAACAGAGCTGAAGGCAGATGCTGCAATTGCACGGTCGAAAGTTGCAGAAGTACAGGCGAAAGCTCTTCAGGCAGAAAACGATCTGAAAGTAGCTGAGCTGGAAAAAGCCCGCGAACTTGAATCGGCCTACCATGAGCTTAAAAATACACAAAACAGGCTGATACAGGCGGAAAAAATGGCGTCGCTTGGCCGCCTTTCAACCGGTATTGCTCATGAAATTAAAAACCCTCTGAACTTTATTAACAACTTTGCGGAAGTGTCGAGCGAACTTTTTGACGAGCTGAATACGGCAATTGAAGAGAATGATACCGAAGAGGTTAAGTTCATTCTATCGAACCTGAAATTTAATACAGAAAAAATTGAGGAGCACGGAAAGCGCGCCGATTCAATTGTGCGCTCGATGATGCAGCATTCTCGCACCGGAACTTCAGATATGGAGGAGACGGACCTGAATAAGCTTATCCAGAAATATGTGGAACTCGCCTATCATGGAAGGCAGGTTCAAAATAAGAAGCTTGATGTTACGGTGACCACAGATCTTGATGAAACGCTTGAGCCCGTTGACCTGATGGCACAAAAAGTTGGCCAGGTGCTGCAAAACCTGATTGAAAATGCAATTGACTCCGTCTGGTCGTACTCAAAAGAAAAAGGCGACGAATTTAAACCCACGATTAAGATCATGTCCAAAAGGTATCAAGATTTTGTGGAAGTACGAGTTGCGGACAATGGCCCGGGTATTCCCGAAGAAAACCGAGAGCGAATATTTGAACCTTTCTTTACCACAAAACCAACGGGAGAAGGTACCGGGCTTGGGCTTAGTATCAGTTACGATATCATCACTCAAATGCACAATGGTAAGCTCGAAATTGAGGAGTCTGACATGGGCGGAGCTCTTTTTGTGATTACACTCCCACTCTCCGCCTCATAAATAAATACAGATATGGCTATCTGCCGTCGCTCATTTCACGCCTGCGCATAGGCATCCGGTCGATTACGCGGAAAAGTTCCTCAGGTTCAATCACCGCTTCCTGCCTTAGTTTAACACCCCCGTCCTTACCAATCAGGTAAACGGAGTAGTTATTTCCTGAGGATGTTAGGTTGGCGCGTATGCTGTCGGCTGAAGAATCAGAAATGAATTTGTCATTTAATACAGAGCAATCGTCATCAAAGATAGAGATCAGAATAAGATCTCTATCCAAAAATTCATCTTCAAGAGAGGAGAACTTACTCATTTGTGCTTGATAGGACTCACTGCCAGAATCAGATGAAAATAGTACGATAATCCTATTCTCCCAGCGATACTGACTAAGTGAGATCTCTTCACCTGAACAGTATGGCTCAGTGTGAGCGCCGTTATTTTGTGATTGTGCCATAGCAAAAAGGGAAAAACATATTAGTATCAAAAGCTGTTTCATATAGGTGAATGGTAGCGGGTTGATTAAATATCTCTCAATTACCTCTTCAAAAACATGTTAGAGATATTATCCCGTTCCTTAAGATAGCATCATGAATTCATAGATGATTATTTTTACAAGTAGCATAATTATTTATTCATTAGTATAATCATGTAAATAACAAGGAGTTGGATTACGGTTTTGCGGTACATCCCATCTGCAACAGTTTTGATCCAAAAGATTTAAAAAGATGTTAGCGTTCAACATGCTCTGCACTAAACATTAGAGATAAAATGAAAAAACTATTCTTATATATAAGTACAATTCTGCTGCTTGCAGCCTGTAACACTACCGAGTATGATCTGATTATTCAAAATGGATTGATCATTGACGGATCAGGAAATCCATCGTATAGAGGTGATATAGCCATATCAGCAGATACTATAGCTGCAGTCGGAGATCTTGAAAACGCCACTGCTTTTGAAGTGATTGATGCAAACGGGCTGGCGATAGCTCCCGGGTTCATTAACATGCTCAGCTGGGCTAACGTGTCGCTGCTGCACGACGGCCGCTCAATGAGCGATATCGCACAGGGAGTAACTCTTGAGGTGATGGGTGAGGGCACATCCATGGGACCGCTCACAAGCAAAATGAAGCTGGAAATGGCGGATGGTCAGGGAGATATTACGTACAATATTCCATGGACCACACTTGGCGAATATCTGGATCATCTGGTTGAAAAAGGTGTATCCACTAATGTGGCTTCTTTTGTCGGCAACGGAACGCTCAGGCGTCATGTGATTGGGTACGACAACCGGCCGGCCACGGTTGAAGAGCTTGCACAGATGAAAGAGCTTGTTCGTGAAGCGATGCTCGAGGGAGCCGTTGGCGTTTCATCCTCCCTACTGTACGCACCCAGCGCATATGCCGATACGGGTGAGCTGATTGAACTGGCAAAAGTTGCATCCGAATATAACGGTATGTATATCTCTCATATTCGTGATGAAGGGGATGATCTGCTCATGTCGATAGACGAGCTGATAACTATTGCACGGGAAGCTGACGTCAGAAGTGAAGTATATCACCTGAAAGCGTCTGGTGAAGATAACTGGTATAAAATGGATGAAGCGATCCAATTGATCCAGACGGCCAGGGACGACGGGTTGTCTGTGACAGCTGATATGTATAATTATCCTGCAAGCTCAACTGGATTGCATGTGCAACTACCGGATTGGGTTCGTGATGGCGGTATTGATGCAATGATTGAAAGGCTTGCCAATCCCGTATACAGAGATTCTATTCTGGCAGATATCGAATTTTCGCATACACCGGATAAGATTCTGCTGGTAGGGTTTGAAAATCCTGATCTTCGCGTTCATCAGGGAAAGTATCTGTCGGACCTTTCTGAAGAAATGGGGAAAACTGCTGAAGAGACCATGATCGACCTGATCGTAGAGGATGACAGCCGGATTCAGGTGGTCTATTTTTCTATGTCGGAAGAGAATATGTTAAAAAAAGTGCAGCAGCCCTGGATGAGTTTCTGTTCAGATGCCGGCTCATATGCACCTGAAGGCGTGTTTCTGAACTACAGTACGCACCCAAGAGCCTATGGATCTTTTTCAAGACTTCTTGCTAAATATGTGAGGGAAGAGCAGGTTATCTCACTGGAGGAGGCCATAAGAAAACTGACGTTGTTGCCGGCAACAAATCTACGGCTGGAAAAACGGGGTGCCCTTAAACCGGGCAATTTTGCAGATGTTGTGGTGTTCAACCCGGAAACCATTCAGGACAATGCGACTTTTCAGCAGCCACATCAGCTAGCAACTGGCGTAGAACATGTATGGGTGAATGGTGTTCATGTTATGAATAATGGCGAACATACCGGCGCAATGCCGGGCCGCGTGGTTCGGGGGCCGGGGTATAAACCTTAATACTTGTATGTACATAATTAATCTGACCGGTCAGGCCCAGACTTTCGGCTTTTCGGAACAGGTATGCAACGTTCGTATAATCCTCTGTTTTAATACCCCAACATAAGCATCTATTTTAGAGCAGAGCATATGGGCAAATAATCATTACTCATCACAGAATATAAATTTTATGGGCAAACTGAGATTTGATCACTACACGATTAAAGTGAAGAGCCTGGACAGAAGTGCCGTTTTTTACAAAGAGGTTCTTGGTCTTGATGAAATTAAGAACAGAACTGAGAAGCCGTATATTCGATGGTTTTCAATTGGAGTGGGCGAACTTCATATTGTTGAGGGAGATACTGAGTCAATCACAACATCTGTTGGACTTCATCTTGCTCTTAAAACGTCAGATCTTGATGGTATCATTTCCCGACTAAACTCAAAGAATATTCTCCTGCACGACTCTTCAGGAACCCCTCACAGCTACACGTCTAGAGCCGATGGTGTGCGTCAATTCTATTTTCAGGACCCTGATGGCTACTGGATTGAGGTAAATGAGGCAGAGAATGCAAAGAATTGAGGTTGACTGACCTCAACAAGAATAACCAAACGGCTGTAATATGGCGGTTAGGATTTGAAATAAGCATTGAGCGGTTTAATCGAATACCAGCAGCTGGTACCCTTTATGCATATGCTCGGTAACAACCGTAAGCATGGAGAGGCCAATGGTTACATCGGGGTTGACCTCCTCCAGTTCATAACCCCGGGCCAGCAGTGACTGTCCGCAGACGAAGATCTCGGCTCCGGCATCCTTCAGAGCCGAGATCAGTTCCGGATTCGGGTTATCAACGCCGTTTTTTCTACGGTAGCCTGCATTGTTAAGGATCGCTTCGGTTGCTCCACCGTGTGTAACAACAACCACATGCAGGTCCTCCCGACTCACTCCGCCAAGACCGTGAAGATTCATCATTCGGGCAACATTATTCAGCCCGGGATTGATCTGGCTTTTATCCGTCTGCAGGGATTTCAGATCAATTACAATCTTATACTCAATCCCTGGATCAGGCTGTATGCTACCGGGTATTTCATAAATACCTCCAAAACCAGACACAATTGGATTTTGAGCCTCTTGAGCATTTGCCGTTGCGAATGAGACGAGCAGGATGGTTACTAAAAGCGGAATTATGATCTTTTTCATGTAATTCGAAATGGTTGTATTGGAACGTTTAATTGCAATGTAATGAAATTTTTCATCGGGTAGCGACGATCTGTGGTACATCTATAAATTGAAGAGCGGATATATGTGAAGAGGTAAGAATAATTTCTCATATTTCAACTGACACCGGTATTGAAACCCCGTCAGAATATATGCGTAGGAGATTTAGAAACATCTCACAAACGGTATCATGCATGGCAGCAAAAAAATCACTCTTCATTCTCTTTCTTCTGGCCGGGACATTAGGGTTTTACCTTCAATCCGAGGCTCAGGATAATCGCCCGCGTTCAATACTGATTAAAAACGATCTTGTATCCGGCGAACCCTATGAATCGAAACGGTTTCCTGTGGATGGAACAGTATCACTTTCGGTTTTTACGCTTAACGGAGATGTTGAGATTTATGAGAATCCTGACCTCGATTATATTCAGATCGATCTCTATGTGGATCGCGGATTTTCATTATGGTCTGGCAGGGCAAACTTGGATAACTACCGGATTATTTTTCAAAGGAAAAGGGAGCAAATTATCGCAAGTGTTGAGCCCCGGCGATCTGAGTCGAGCGTTTGGAGGGGCGATAATATCACATTCAGTTATATAATACAGACGCCGGTAATGCTTTCATCCCGAATACGAAATACCAAAGGCGACATCTATGCACGGGGTTTAAAAGGAAATCACCTTATTCAGGCGACAGTAGGTAACCTGTTTCTTGATAATCTTGAGGGAGAAATAAACGCCTTTTCAGCCAGCGGCGACATCACTGCTGAGAATATGAGGGGAGAACTGAATGCAAAAACGACGAACGGGGATATAACCGTTTTGAATTCATCAGGAGAAGTTCGCCTGAGAACGGTCACCGGATCAATTGAGGCAAATGGTGGAAACGGGGAGTTTATAGCTGCTACAACAACCGGTGATATAACGGCGCAGCTTTTCTCTGTTGGGCAGGGCAGCTACATAGAAACCATAACAGGGTCGGTGAACCTGACGCTGCCAGCGGCACTAAACTATTCAATAGAGGCGTCCGGTTCATCCGTGGACGTAAGTGACTTACTGGATCGCCGGGAGTTTGAGGGTCGGGTACAGCGGCAGATGGCAAACGTTGTATTTGGCAGCGGAACTATTCCAATTCAAATTTCATCGGTCTCAGGTAATGTGACAATTAAAACGGGTTCCAACTAATGATTTCAGAAGGTGCAAGGAGGTCAGCAGAAAAATTCAGTGCTGCAGCGGTCGCTTGCCTGATACTTCTTTGTACGCCTGTTTTCGCTACTCAAACTGAATCGGGAGTGCAGCTTCTGCAGGCCGATGATCTGTTGACGGAAGATCAAATTATCTATCTCACCGACCAATGGAAATATTACCCGGGGGATGAAGCACGGTTTGCTGATCCTGATCTTGATGATTCGGAATGGGCCCCGATCAGCACATACCTGACATCCTTTGATTTTGCTTTCGCTGAGTGGCAGGGTGTTGGGTGGTTTCGTCTGAAGATCTATG